>JAEEGL015799765.1_pt1 | contig 17542 bp, 16 predicted proteins | sample 9134231 | NCBI WGS metagenome assembly JAEEGL01 (sample SAMN16246548, study PRJNA631951) | gut metagenome | biome: gut microbiome; feature: rumen; material: fiber-attached | host: Bos | place: Iran: Karaj | collected 2018-10 | reverse complement strand
TTCAACACGGACGGAAGGCATCATACAGACAATGTCAAGGACAGCGAGTTCCTCGCATACACCTCTCCCGAAATCGTCGATCTGGTGAAAAAGATGAGTGAGGAAGAGCACTTTTCCGACCTCCAGATGGCCAATTTTGTCCTCAGGTTCGTCCAGGAGGGCCTGACCTACACCAGTGACTCTTCGGGCAAAGGCATGGACGGATACTGGAAGTATCCCTTCGAGACCCTGTTCAATACCATCGGGGACTGCGAGGACAAGACCATCCTCTATGCCTCACTGATGAAGGCGATGGGTTACGATGTCGCACTCCTGCTGTATGGCAACCACATGGCCGCAGGAATCGGCATGCCCTCCGGCACCCCGGGCAAATGCTACGAAGTAGGCGGGATCAGCTACTACTACTGCGAGACGACCGTTCCGGGATGGACGCTGGGCGAAACGCCGGAAGATTACGGCCCCGTCGATGTGGTGGTCATAATCTGATCGGAATACCTTCGAAGAAGCCTTGATAGGGGGGTCACCCCCCTAGTTTTTCATGTCCCTGAACGGGGCGTATCCCGCAGTCACATCCCTGTATCCGAAGTCGTTTCCGATCCTCTCGAAGATCTCGTTCAATTCCTCTTTCGTCACCATTCTTAGCAACTCCTGTTTCTTTCTTTTCTTTCTGTTCTCTTTTTTCTCAGGGGCTTTTTCCGAACCCCTGAACGGAGTCTTAGCGAGGGGCCTATGCGGATGCGGCGAACGAGAGAACATCAAACAGGAAATGCGAGCCGCAAGACGCAATACGTCCCTGAGCGATTAGTGAAGGGTGAGGTTCAAAAAGCCCCGGGAAAGTGGAGTTCTTCCAATATTCCGTTGGCCTCATCGACAGTTATATCATTACACCTAAACATACAGTCTAACATGGAGAAAATCAAGGATCTGCTGATCATAACCTTTGGGCTTATCATCTATTTGTTGATGGTTCACGCCATTTCACCTATTCTCAATTCTTCTCTTGAAACCTTGATGTACTCTGCAGGTGTGGTGGGGTATGTTGCCGGCGCTTTGTCTATTATCTCGAATTTGACTACTGTCTCGGATATTGTTGAGATCGTCTTCGGTGGAAGATGAGCAATATTGACGTTGTAAAGCAAAATCTCCAACCTCGGTTATCCCAGTACGGACAGGTACGTTACTATCTGAGTGATTGGTACAACCTCGTATCAGACGTCATCGAATCCTATGCAGCGAACGAATGGATGTCCCCGGACCTCAAGAAGATCAAGAGATGCAAAGTATGGTTCGATAGCGAAGCCAACATCCATGTCGATGGCATCAAGGATGATATGGTAATCGAGATCATTCGCAGCAATATTGAGCAGAGATTCTTCTCAGTACATGGGGCTTGTTCCGGCAACCGTTAATTATTCAAAGTCTAATAGCCGGACATGAGTGATGTTTCGAGGACATACAACTTCTTCTTAGGGTCGAATCAATTGGTCATCCCAGTATATCAGAGAAATTATGATTGGAAAGAGGCCAATTGCCGTCAACTATTCAACGATCTTGTTGATCTTATTGATAGCAAACCCAGGAAGAACGCTGATGGTGACGATATCGTATCAAGACATTTCTTAGGTGCCGTCATTTACAATAAAGGTACTAATGATACAAGGATCGTCATCGATGGCCAGCAGCGTCTTACCACAATCGCTCTATTCCTCATAGCACTCAGAGATGCTGTTGAAAACGGGGATGTATCCTTCGCGGACGGCAGTAACATGCAGCGCTTGAAGGATCATCTATACGATCCCAGCAATGACTACCGCCCAACACTCATCCCGGCGAGGAGCGATATCAAAGCTTACAACGCACTCCTGAATTCTGAAGAATACATCGAAACCTCAAAAATGACATCGAATTATCATTTCTTCTACGATTCCATTATCAGATTCTGTAATGACAGGTCATGCAATGCCGACATTCTGTTCACCAAACTCAATAAATTCTGGTTCATGCCGATAGAATTGAGTGTTGATGAAGGCGATGATGCACAATCTGTCTTCGAAAGCATAAACACTACGGGAATGACATTGAAGGATGCGGATCGTATCCGCAACTACGTGATGATGAATCGCAGACCTAAGGATCAGGATAGGATCTACAGTATATATTGGGAGACTATACAGACCAACCTGGCCAATCTCGATGTCTCTATGTTCTTCAGATACTATCTCATGGCCTCCTCTTCGAAGATCGTCAAGGAATCGGAGGTCTACGAGAAATTCAAAGAACTCAAATCTGTCACCAAGAATTCTGGGGACGAGGGCGATTCGGTATTGAAAGAGATCAAGGACTATTCCAAGATCTACAAGGACATATGTTTGAATACTGCTGCCCTCTCCATTGAGGCGTCCAGATCTTTGCTTTATATCAATCATCTCGGATTGACCATTTCATATCCTGTCATCATGCGCCTCATCTATGAACAGCAACTAGGCAATGTAGATAGCATTGATGTCAATGAGAGCATCATCGCCATAGAGAACTATCTGGTCAGAAGGACAGCCATCCATGCATATTCCACCGGTTTGAATTCTGTTTTCGGATCCCTTTACAAGAACGTCTCCATGCTTGAAGGGGACGGCTCATTCACGGAGAAGCTCAAGTATGTCCTTTTAAAGAAAGAGGGTGCTGTCGCATATCCCAATGACGAAGTTGTCAGGGATAATCTTGGTAACATGCCTCTATACGATAGTAAGGCCAGCTGTCGCGTCATCCTTTCCATAGTCAACCGTAATAACGACGATTCGTCCGATGTTCTTCCCCGTATCAATTCCGATGATCTTACCATCGAGCATGTCATGCCTCAGACTCTCGATTCCGAATGGAAGGATTATCTGGGCGAGGATTGGGAACGCATCCATGAAACGTGGCTCCACAAGATCGGGAACCTAACGCTCAGTGCATACAACGGTAAGTACAGTAACAGTCAGTATGCTGAGAAGCTCCATCTTCTTGAAGATGGCAAGAAAGTCGGTCTTGCCGACAGCGATCTCTTCCTTAATGTCAAGTTTAAAACAGAGACCGAATGGAAAGAGGAACAAATTAGGGATAGGACTAACTGGGCTGTCGACCAGTTCATCTCCAATCGTCCTATGCTGATCACTTCCTATACCCCTCCGGTGAAGGAGGAGACATATGTTGACATAATGTATGGCGACCTCACCGCCTTGAGTGGAACCGCGGTCTATGCATATTCGATCAATGATAACCGTTTCGATTCGAAGAATGCCGTCGACGCTTATGTCAAAATTATGACTGAAATCTGCAACATCTATCACGAGGAGCTATCTTCGATGGAGGAGACCAAGGCTAGAGGGGATGTCAGCTATTTCTTCGGCAAGGATGAGAATGATGATTACACCTCTATCGGTCACGGACTCTTTCTTTACACTTCCACCGGCAACATCAATAAATTCAAAACCCTGAGGGGAGTCATTAATAAGCTTGGGATAGATGATTGGGATGTCAAGGTCTTCTACAAGAAGAGGGTCAGAGACTGATCCTTGATCATTGCATCAAAAGTATCCATTCCTCATACATCAGCCACTCGTATAGTCGATCAATATGCTGTTTGAAGTTGGTTATAAATGCCATATCGTGCATTGCCAACCATGTCCTTCAAGCTCATTCCATTCAAATCCTGCAATCTTGACGACCCGTTCTTCGATTCCCTGAAGGGCGATTATCCAGGCTTCGATGCGTGGTTCAAAAGGAAAAGTGATGAAGGCAAATTCGCATATGTTTGGAAAGAAGAAGGATTCATTCACGGTTTCCTAAGCATCAAGGACGAACCTGAGACCGAGTCTGTTGGAGATCTTCCTGAAGAGACCAGAATGAAGATCAGCACTTTGAAGGTGGACGATTCTATCGGAGGCCAACGTATCGGCGAAGGAGCTGTTGGGTTGGCCCTATGGGAATGGGCAAAATCCGGTCTCGACCAAGTCTATGTTACCATCTTCCCCAAGCATCAAAGCCTCATCAAAACAATGGAAGGCTTCGGTTTCAGGAAGGTGACCATGAAGGGCGAAGAGGAAGTCTATTTGAAGGACCGCAAGGATTTGGATACCTCGGAACCCAAGAAGTATTTCCCATTCGTGAAAAAGGGCAATTCCGGCAGGATTCTCCCCATAAAACCCGTCTACCACGACAAGATGTTCATTTATTCTGAAATCAAGAATACAAATCAGGAGGTAGATTTGATGCCGGTTTCCAACGGTATCTCCAAGATATATCTGGCCTATACTGGTGTCAAACTTGATTACAGGATTCATGATCTCGCATTCATCTACAGGATATCCGAAGATGAGTCGAATAGAAGATATAAATCGGTCATCTCTTCGTATTGTGTCATTACAGCAATCAAGACCATAAAATCCAACGGATCGGCGATGATGAGCAAAGAGTCATTCAAGAATCTCGTTGGCAATAAGACCATATATACCGATGAAGAGCTGGATGAAGCATACAGTCAGAAGAATCTCCATATGATCGGTCTAGTCTATTGCGGCTATTTCGGCAGCGGCAACAATGTGAATTATGATACCTTACAAAGGATGGGCATTTGGAAAAAGGATGTTTATCCTTATCAGATAAAGTTATCATCTGAAGAGATAGAAGCAGTTTTTAGAGAGGGCGGAATCAATGTGCAAGATGTTGTTATCGATTGAACCCAGGTTCGTGGAGCACATCCTCGATGGTTCCAAACGTTTCGAATACAGGAAGGTCCGTAGCAAAAGGGATGCCTCCCATATCATAATCTATTCCACAAGCCCAGTCATGAAGGTCGTTGCTGAAGCTCGTATCAAAGACATACTCGTAGACGATCCCGAGACTATTTGGAAACTGACCAATGCATATTCCGGAGTCTCGAAGGAGTTCTTCGACCAATACTATCAAGGTAAAGATGTCGCAGTCGCTTATGAGCTGGATGACATTGAAGAATATCCGGCTTCTTTGGATCTGAAAGATTTCGGTGTCTCCAGCGCACCGCAATCATTCATCTATCTCGATGATGTGGCACGATGCTCATTACAACATAACCTTGCTTCATTGCATTGAAGTCCTTCAACAGATAGGTTATGTCGAAAAGGGATTCCCTTCCGGAATAGCCGGATTCATCCCATTCTCTTAGAAGCAAAGCATCGCCCGCCTGGTAATCGCGGTCGTTGTACCTCACTTCGAAGGTCTTCTTCCCGCTTATGACCGGTTCGTAATATTCCGGACGAATCTTTACCTCGTGTATTCTCATGATTGTTCATCCTTTATGACATTTATATGGATTTTCAGATGGCCCATCGTGTCGATATATCGCTTTGTACTAGCCCACTCGTCCTCAACCCATTCAGATAACCTTCTTAGGTCTACCGCGCTTCTTGCCTGTGTATCTGATATCCCTTTCGGTCTTCAGATCAGACATAACTCTAGCCGTATTTCCAAGTTCGGTTATGCTGAACATCTTCCCTTCGGAACGTATCCATCCTTTCTCTTCAAGGTTGTTCAAGACCTTATATGTGTTGTGATTCTGTCTGAAGAACTCCGATTTCTCCTCGTCGGTCTTATCCTTGATCTGGTCCGCATAAAGCAGTCTGCCAAATGTCAGCAGATCTAGTTTTCCATTCTCGTATAATATATCCAATGCTGCCCTTGTAAGATAACCGATCCTGTCGACATTCGGTGCTTGTATGAATTCGATTTTCCTAAGTGTGCGATCCTCTTCTAAGAATACAGCAGTGGCTCCCTCTCTGAATGCTGCGGAATAGGCGGCTCCAGCAAGGACATGATCCAATCCTCCGACCTCGAAATAGAATTTCTCATTGTCAGTACCCTTCGATTTCAGTATCTCGATCCTTATTTCGTTGCATATCGAAGATATCTTGAAACTGAGCTCTTCCAATCTTTGCGAAAGCGCTTCGTAAATCTTAGTATGATACCCCATGTTCTTTAATTCATTCGCAAGATTGATGCATTGACCATCCAGAAGAAGATCCAACATTATCACATTCGGCCTGCCGCCTAGATGCGCCACGCTATCCTTCACTGTCTTGTTGGTCGTATTCCCATTGTAGATCGCTATATAGGTCGACATTTTTATCCTTTAAATGGATAATTATCCAAAACATTTACATTGAAAAGAATATTTATATTTATCCTATAGCTCTTGGGTAACAGAATTCGACCATTCAAACCGCGGAACGGATGGTAAACTCCTTACCGTGGTCCTGCAGGACCACATAAACCGTTTATGCACAGGAGAAAACAAAATGACATACATTGATGACAAAGACAGATTCTCTGTAATACAGAACAAAGCGGACATGCAATGGTCGTTAGCAGACAGACTCAGAGGAGTCTACAAACCTCACGAATACGGACTCGTGATCCTACCGTTCACGGTCCTCAGAAGACTGGATTGCGCACTCGAACCAACGAGGCAGAAGGTGCTGGACAAGTATGAGGAGATCAAGGATCTCCCCGACAACTTCAAGGAGACTCTTCTCGTCCAGGCATCAGGACTCCAATACTACTCCACCAGCCCCAAAGGCATGAGATCAGTGTTAGAAAACCCCAAGGACGTAGCAGGCGCCCTCAGGCGCTTTATCGCCAGTTTCTCGCCCAACGTGCAGAATATCCTGGCCGAGTTCAAGATCCATGAGCAGATCGACAGGATGGAGGATGCCTCTGCCGGACAGGGTAGTCTTCTCTATGCTGTAGTCGATGAAATCACACAAGAGAAGAACGATCTCTCTCCAGACAAGATTTCCGATATCGACATGGGTTACATCTTCGAGGAGCTCATCAGGAAGTTCTCAGAATCATATAGCGAGGAGGCCGGACAGCATTACACCCCTAGGGATGCCATTGACATGATGGTCGAGATCCTCATCAGGCCCGAGGATATGAATGCTACCAAGGAGACAGTCAGGACCGTTCTCGATCCTGCATGCGGTACCGGAGGGATGCTCAGCGAGGCATCCGATTATATGTCAAAGAAGAACAAGAAAGTCCATCTCCATTGCTACGGCCAGGAGGTCAATGCGGAGACATATGCGATATGCATGGCAAATTCTCTCATCAAGGATCCTAAATCGAACACCGTATTCGAGATTAAGAAGGGCGATACCCTTTCCAACTACCATTATAAGGGAAAGGGATTCAATTACATCATCATGAATCCGCCCTTCGGCGGCGACTGGAAGGTCGAGGAAAAGGCAGTCAAGTCAGAAGCTGCCGATCCTAACGGAAGGTTCTCCCACGGTCTGCCGCCCATCGGTGACAGTCAGATGCTATTCCTTTCCAGTGCGATTGCAGCTATGGAATCGCCTAACGATGGCAACCTCATCGGCGGAAGGGTCACGATCGTCCACAGCGGTTCGCCGCTGTTCACAGGAGATGCCGGTTCCGGGCCCTCGGAGATAAGGAGGTACATCCTGGAGAATGATCTTCTCGATGCAATCATCGCAATGCCGGAGAACATATTCTACAACACCGGCATCGGAACATACGTCTGGGTGCTTGACAATAACAAGGAGTCCAAGCGTAAAGGAAAGGTCCAGCTGATCGATGCGAGGAACATGTACGACCCCAGGAGGAAGAACGTCGGCATGAAGAGGTTCGACATCAACAGGCCGTACATCGACACGATAGTCAAAGCCTACAGGGAGTTCGCGGATTCATCTTACGAGATCAATGGAAAGGTATGTGAGTCGAAGATCATCGACTCCTGCGATTTCGGCTATGTGAAGATCGGGATCGTAGCTCCCGAACTCGATGAGAACGGCAACCCCAGGAAGAACTCAAAGGGCAAGGTCATTTATGACAAATCCAAGAACGATTACGAGACTGTACTCATCAGAGGCGTTGCCCTCAGTCCGACCAAGGACCTTCTGAAGGACCCCAAAGTCAGGCAATTGATCGATGATCATATGCAAAAGGAGGTGCTTCCGTATGTCAAATTCGCGGAGATAGACCCTAAGAAGGTCACTCTTGGCTTCGAGATCCCGTTCACCAGGTACTTCTACAAGTACGTTCCACCGAGACCATCGGAGGAGATCATGGCCGAGATACAGGAGCTCAATGGTAGGATCAACGACTTGATGCAGCAGCTGACCGAATCCCTCGGGAGCAAGAACTGAGAGGTATTGCTATGACATTCTTGGTAACAGTCTATACTCATGAGGCAATCGTCATGGCAGCAGACAGCAGGACAACCTTCAACAATACTGCACATTATTCGGACACTGCACAAAAGTTGTTCCTGACCAAATCCGGCGTAGGAATATCCTTCTGCGGAGTGGCCGATGTCAACGGACATCTCATCCAGGAATACATCGAATCATTCTGTGAGAGCAGCAATTCGAAGACAGTTCATTCCACTGTAACGGAATTCGATAAGATGTGTCAAAATGTTGGAATCGGTCCTAAGTCCACATTCTATTTCGCAGGATATGATGTCAGCAAGGGAGGGAAAAAGCAGGTTGTTATGAAATATGTCCCGACTCAGGTACCCGTCCCGGTAAACATCGCGCCTGGTGCGTCATGGGATGGTCAGACAGACATTATCTCGCGCCTGTTTGCTCCGGTATTTCTGAAGAGAACGAATGACGAGGGTGAAGACATCTTCATTCCTCACCAGGCTTTCGATACCAATTTCGATCTTTTCACTGTACAGGACGCAATCGATTTTGCAATGACATCCATGGAGATAGTGAAAGGTATGCTGAGACTCCAGAACCGTCAGGTAAATGTCGGCGGGCCTGTCGATATGCTGTTGATCACCCCGAAAGAAGCCAAATGGCTCGCTAAAAAGGAGCTTCATATCTGAGGTGCAGAGATGTCAACCAACAACCAAAATCAAACCTCTTCCCCCTCGGGGGCAGACGGTATTCAGATGAAAGATTCAGGTATTCCTTGGATTGGATTAATACCAGATGATTGGAAAGTGAGCAAGATGAATAAACTATCTTTGTTTTCACCACCAATCAATAAATCGGTCTATTCATTATCGCGTGTTGGATACGTTCCATTATCTGATCTCCATAATGGGTATTCTACACCTCATTCGATCAACCCCAATAATATTCCTTCAGGTCTCAACTATTTTGAGAATGGCGATATCATTGTAGCTAAGGTCACTCCATGTTTTGAAAACGGAGAAATAGCTATTGTTGATAATCTTGTAAACGGTATGGGATTCGGCAGTTCTGAATTATTTGTTTTCAGATCTCCTATCGCATACAGAAAATATGTATTCTATTTACTTCAATCTTCATTGATCCGTCAATACTGTGTTTCTACTATGACGGGTGTTGCTGGTCTCAAGAGGGTTTCTTCTGAGTTTATTAGAAAAATAAAAATTCCATTACCACCCATCAATGTAATTGCTAGAATAACTACATTTCTTGACACCCAATGCAACCTGATTGACCAGCAGATTGCAGCTGTGAAAGATTCCATAGAGAAACTCGAGCAGGTCAAGATTTCGAAAGTGTATCAAGTTATCACCAAAGGTCTTGATGATTCTGTCAACTATGTTGATTCAGGCGTTCCTTGGATCAGGCAGTATCCCGTATCGTGGGATTTACGTCCGTTGAAGTCCATGTTCACCATCAACAAGAGGATAGCCGGTACCTTGGGTTACGATGTGCTTTCTATTACTCAGAAAGGTATCAAAATCAAGGATATCGTATCCAATGTGGGTCAGCAGTCTAGCGATTATTCCAAATACCAGATTGTCAAACCAGGGGATTTTGCAATGAATCACATGGATCTTCTTACTGGATTCGTCGATCTTTCCGAAGTCGAAGGGGTCACGAGCCCTGATTACCGTGTGTTCACACCAATCTCCAAGGATATTGATCCCCATTATGCTTTGTACATTTTCCAAACAGCATACAGAGCTAAGATATTCTATGGTCTCGGGCAGGGGGTTTCCACCCTTGGGCGCTGGAGACTTCCCAAGGAGCAGTTCCTTAATTTCGTCATACCTGTGCCGTCATTGGATGAACAGTGGAAGATCGTCAGGCATCTTGACAATTTCTGTTCATCTATAGACGGATTGATTCAGTCCTATACTGATAAACTTGACAATCTTACGAATTTCAAGGCGTCCCTCATTTATGAGTACGTTACAGGCAAGAAAATCGTTCCACAGGAGGTCGACGCATGACTTCAAATTACAGAGATGAGACCAAAGAACAGTCCTTGGAACGCATCCTCTCAGAGCTCACCCAAAAAGGTGCCTATGAAATGGTCACTTATCTGAAGAATCAGTCTGACCATCGCAATTTGGACACCAATTATGTCCTGGATGAAGATGCGTTAGTAGGGTTCATAGCAGACTCGCAGCCGAAGAAGTACGAATCACTCCGTCTCAGATCTCCCAATATGTTCAGGACCAAGCTGATCGAAGGGTTTACTCAGGCCGTCGAGGCCCATGGTCTACTGTATGTGCTGCACAATGGTTTCGATGTCCTTGGCACCCATTTCCTCGCATTTGAACCTCTCCCCGAGAACAGATCCGATGTGGAAGCCATGAGTCTCTTCAACGAGAACAGATTCTATTGCGCCAGGCAGTTCCATTATTCCAAACGTCAGCCTGGTCTGTCGATAGATATTGTGTTGCTCATCAATGGCATCCCCATCGTTGCCATAGAGCTCAAGAACTACTTCACCGGACAGTCAGCTGATGATGCAGTAGCACAGTTCTGCAAGGACCGCGACCAGTCCGAACTGATGTTCAGACTCAATAGAAGATGTCTCGTCATGTTCGCAGTAGATAACTACGATGTCCAGATGACCACCTATCTGGATGGTTTGGATACCAATTTCATCCCTTTCAACCAGGGTTCTAACGGCCCTGGCCAAAAGGGACATGCAGGCAATCCCATCCCTGATGACAAGGTGCCTACTCATTATCTGTTCGACGAAGTCCTCACCAAAGAGAATCTCTCCAGGATAATCACGGATTTCATGGCCTTCGTCGATGACGACGAAAGACCGAAGGTAATATTTCCCAGATACCACCAATTCCACTGTGTCAACTATTTCTTGGATGTCGCTCGTATCGAGGGTCCAGGTCACAGCTACTTGATACAGCACAGCGCCGGTTCCGGAAAGTCCAATACCATCGCATGGTTGGCATACAGGCTCCTGTATCTGCAGGAGCATGGCCAATCAATATTCGATAGCGTCATAATCTGTGTTCACAGGACTGTTCTGAATGATCAGCTGAATAGTACCGTATCATTGTTCGAATACACTCCCGGTGTCGTTGCACTCGTGGACACTTCGGCAGAATTGAAGGAGGCCCTGGTCAATGGGAACAAGGTGATCGTTTCCACAATCCAGAAGTTCGGCATGATTAACGAGTCCCTCAAGCCTTACAAGCGCAATTTCGCTATAATCTTCGACGAAGCTCATACTTCCACGACTGGAAGGCTCAATAAGAGGACCAAGATGGCCCTCGGCGAGAGAGCGTTGTCCGAAGAGGAGCACGAGGTCCTCGCCAATATCTACGATACAGAAGATGAGATCCTCAAGGCATATGAGAAGATCAAGCATGAGGGACGTCAGGATAACATGTCGTTCTATGCCTTCACCGCGACTCCCACAGAGAAGACTCTTCATGCTTTCGGAAAGGACATCGGTAACGGCAGCTTCGATGCACATCACCACTACTGTATGCAGCAGGCCATCGAAGAGGGATTCATCTGCGATGTCCTCGAGGACTACCACACCTGCAAGGAGTATTTCGACATCCTCGATGAGCTTGCCAAATCCAGCAAGATCGCCCTTGATCCTCAGAAGGCTATCAAGGTTCTGAAGGATCTAGTCAAGAAGAATGACACTGTCATCAAGAAGAAGGCCAGGATAATGGTCGATTTCTTCAGGAATTATGTGGAAAAGGATTTGAATGGCAACGCCAAGGCCATGCTTGTCGTTGACGGTCGTGAGACTGTCCTTCTTTACCGTAAAGCTATCATGGAGGTCTGTCAGGAAGAGGGCTATGATAAGATCAAGATCATGGCCGCATTCTCCGGCTCGCTCATGTGGGAGGGGGAATCCGTCACAGAGCAGCATTTCAACGTTGTCGGCAACAGACAGGTCAAATCCGACAGGATGGCCAAGGAATTCGATACACCCAATTTCAACTTCATGATTGCGGCGGATAAATTCCAGGTCGGATTCGACCAACCCAAACTGACTACGATGTTCGTCATGAAGAAGCTCGGAGGTGTTGAAGCTGTCCAGACCCTTTCCAGATTGAACCGTGTCATCCCCGGAAGGCGGAAGCACACCCACGTTCTGGATTTCGAGAACGAAAGGGAGGAGATCTGTGACGCCTTCAGTACATATTATCTTGATACGAAGACCGAAGAGGGATACGATCCCACCAACATTTACGAGAGGCGTCTGGATGTTGAGAAGTACGGAGTCATAGTGAGATCGGATGTGGAGAACTTCTCCGCGAACTTCAGTGCTACCGATCCGAACGTCCTCAAGAGGATCTGCGGTCTTCTCGAACCGGCAAGGGAGAGGTTCTTCATGCTTACCGATGAGGAACAGGATAAGTTCCGGAAATCGGCCAGATCGTTGAAGAATCAATACGGTACCGTCACTGTCGCCAACATTTTCATGGATCCGTATTTCCACGACCTCTGTTGTTTCATCCATTACTTGCTGTTGAGTCTGCCAAAGAAGAAGAGCGATCCCCTTCCCGATATTCTGCAGATCGTGTCTCTCGACCATTACAGATTGGTATCGACAGGTTCAGGTTCTATCGCTCTGTCCCAAGGCGATGAGCTCAGCAATCCATCGAATAGGCTGTCTGTTGATAAACCGAAGACCGATCTTCTATCGGAAATCGTTAAGAAACTCAACGCCCGTTGGGGTCTGGCCGATTTCAGCGACGCCGACAAGATTACCATGCTGAGTGGTGTCACGAAGGATATCGCCAATGGGATATCTGAGAAAGGCAATCTGAAGGAATATGCGGATTGGTCCAGGGAAGCTTACAACAAGCAGTTCCGTACCATGGCCAAATCGAAGCTCTTGGATCATGCGCTGAAGAATCATGAGTTCCTTGATAAACTTCTCAGCGATCTTGATGGGGTGGATGAGCTTGCCGATCAGCTCCTAGATATTGTCCATTACATCAAGGATGACGATCAAAAGGATCAGTAAACTGTTTATGGGGAGGGACCCCCCTCCCCGAAATCATTCCTTTTCAGCCAATTTGCATCTTTGCATCCTCTTCTCCATAGGGATTATGAATCTCTCGTAATTCGCTGTGGAGCAATCCTTCTCCCCATAGTGTTCGCAGGGACAGCTGCGGTAAAGACACGGTCTCCAATGCTTTATGATATCCTCTACCTGCTCGTTAGTCATCGATTCCTTGTTGTAGAGGTGATGTGTCGAGGTCCATACGCCGAGGTGCATATGGTATGTCCATAGTCCCCAGTTCTCGTCCGCAGCTTTCTCATTTTCACCTGCATTCCACAGGTCGTATGAGAATTCGCTCATATTGCCTTCTTTGACTTTCACGATGAAGTTGCACATACAACCTCCCATTGAGTTGTACGGTTCTTTCACGGCTTCGATCATCATCTTGAGTCCTCTCAGACCGCACCAATGTCCGTAGAACGTCGGCGAGAATTCTTCACCGTCGGTCAGTCTGATGCAGATACGATCTCCCATCAGTCATCCCTCCTTCCGGAGGTAAGTTGTTTCTTTGTTTTCATTTTATTTCTTTTTGTAGACATGATATGCCTTCTGGGGATAACCCCGAAACGGCACGGTGAAGGCCCCACCTTACATTACTTTACGACGTAGTCGGAAAGGTTGATATGGTGGGGCCGATACAGTGTAGGGGTATACCCGAAGGCCTTAGCGTTTTGTTTAATTAATTAAGCCCTACTGTTACATGCAATATGACTGGTTTTTTAACGCCTTGATGTATGTCAAAAATGTACATCAGAAGCTTTGTTCTGAATCACATTTGACTTCACGAATCTTCCTCTTTGCAGGCGTCTTCCTATCCCACATGTAACCGCTGCAACATGTCTGTCCGCTGTTCTTCCAGCATTTGGATTCCGCCTCAACGACAGCGAGCACCAGTCGGAGATCTACTCCCATTGCGGAATGCGCTTCAGACTGTGATCGAATCGGAATTGATCCGTAGTCAGCTCGATGTTTCTTTCCTCTATCCGATATCCATTTCGACTGATTACGTGATTATGATCACATGGGCAGTGTCGTACTCGTCCCACTCCTCTCCTACCTTCATGGTGTCGCTGGTGGTCTCGCAATAGTAGAATTCCTTTCCGTCCATATCGTAGTACGTTCCGTATATTCCGCTCGGGACATACACTGCGGCGGCGACATGGCCCCTGTCCTCGTACTCCTCGCCGGTGTATTCGCATAGAGCGACCTCGTAACCCATCCTCTTCATCAGGGCGCAGTAGAGGATCGCTGTGTCCTCGCAGTCCCCTCTCATGTCGTAAAGGGTCTCTGTTGCGTATTTGTAGTACTCCTCTTCCCCGTTGTAATCCTCGTCGTATTCGTAGACCGTCACCTGCTGGACGAACGCCAGCACGAAATTGGCCCTGTCCGCCGAACTCATGTTCTTGCTCTGTTCTGTCAGGACCTCGCAGATCTTTCCGACCGAATCCGAGTTGTAATCCACGAACACCTTCGATTCGCGATCGGTGGTGGCCCATCTTTCCACATTCTTTCTGTGGAGGTTGTCTATCACTGAGAAATCGGCTTCCCACCACATGCCGTAGGATTTGCCCTTGTATTTCCAATCGAAATCCCTATGGAATCTTCCGTCCACGACTTTGGTGACTTTTTCACTTGCTATCTTCCCGTTGGAGTATCCCGTCACCTGGATGTCGTATCTCCCAGGTTCGACATTGAATTCGAACCCGTCCACATTCCTGGCTGAACCAACGTATCTCCCGGTCCAGTGATCGGTTACTATGAAGATGGCATCGGTGTATTTCGTGGATGTCATGTATTCCAGCTTCTCTGCTCCCTTGTACAATTGGGATTCGGTCAGCGCCACGATGACTCTGGTCCCGCCCTTGGTCAGTGTGGCGGTCGACTTGGTGCTTATGATGGAATCCGATGCGACGTCGTACCATCCTTTGAACTTCTCGCCCTCGAAAACCGTTGCCTTCAGCCTCGGCGCGGAATCGGAATAATAGCCGTCACCTTCGACGGTGTCGATACCGGGGCCTTTCAGCAGTACAATACGGGTGCCTTCCCCGGCCACGGCTGTCAGTTTTATGTTCTGAGCCTTGATCACATAAGTAGTATCCGTGGATACGATGTTGTTCTTGCTATCGTACCATCCTCAGAAGCAATAGCCGTCCTCAGGGATAGCCGTCAGGGTCACATTCCCACTATAGTATGTTCCCCCTCCTGAAACGGATTTGATATGGCTTCCCTGGATAATCTCTACCTTGTATCCGGTATTGATGATCGGGTCCTTGTCGGGATTCGTGGTCTTGCCTGGTCCGGAGTCGTCGCTCATGCCCAAGCCACCTACCGCTGCCACCATCAAGACCAAGGCGATGACCGCTACTACGACCACGATCTTCGTCGTCCTTCCGAAAAGCTCCGTACGCTGGGGAGGATCCTTGCTTTCAAAACGCACAGGCTCTTCAGGTCTGATGACCTCGAACCCGGTATCCCTGCTCTTGCTTTCGCTGTAATCCGTTGTTTCCTCAGCCGCTGTTTCTTAAGTCCGTCGCATACGACGACGTCAGCCATCTTGAATCCGCAGTTGGAACAGAACTTCGCACCTTCTTCAAGGTCCTTTCCGCACCGGATACAGTACATAGGATATAGATTCGTATGCGCACATATAAAGAATGGATGGGAACGGTCAGATTATTGGTAATTCCGAACGGCTCTGCGATCGTTTCAAAACCATTCTGCAAGTTGGTCCATACCTCCATTTCCACTATTCAATTCATATACTACCGACCGCTACGCCGTCACAAGGAAGACAGGATAGCTCTGTGCCGAAGACACGGTCCCCGATCCTGAACCGACAAGCAGATCCCGTATACGCCCTTTTCATCGATCTGCGAAGGAATCCCCATAAAACAAAAGGAATGAGGAATGATGAGAACAGTATCAATAAGATACCCCAGCGCGCCCGACACATTGAACGAAAAGACCCTGTGAGCATACGGCGAAGCGATCAAAGGCAACGCCGAATGCCAATTTGCGATGGCCTAGTATTCCATAGATCCCCTGAAATCCGCCACCGACGGGGACGCACTCACATGGCTGATGCTCTCCGCAGCCCGCGGGAACGCCGACGCCATGTACTGCCTCGGGACGCTGATGCTCACACCGAACAGCAGGATATACAACCGCGAGGAAGGGCTGCTGCAGCTGCGCAACGCGGAGAAGAACGGCCAAGAGGAGGCTGCGCTATACCTTATGATAATCGACGTCTACGACACCGACTGCATAGACGACCTCGTTAACATCTCCCAAGTGGCCCACGACGGTCCCGCGGCCGACCTGGGAACGCTGATCCTCAGATTGGGGAACTGTCTGTACCAATCCACCGACCTGCCAAACCACAAATTCATGGCGTTGAGGGCCTACGCATACGCATCGAAGTACGGCAACGTCAACGCAATGATGAAGGCGGGCTACATGCTGGAGAACGGAGAAGAGGTGAAGCAGTCCTTCGAAGAGGCCCTGAAGTTCTATCGGAAGGCCGCAGACCTCGGGGATCCCATGGCAAAGGAACTGCTGAAGGATCTGATGGAGAGGATGGATTTGGATTACATCATCATAGACGATCCCTGAAACTGTTTGGGGCGGGCTATGCCCGCTCATATCGTTTACGATAAAAAGAAAATCCTTCAGAAAACTTTGAGAATTCCTTAGACCCTTCTTTGAAAAAACAACATAGCCCGATACGAAAAAGAGTTTTCAGGACCGCGGGATCCCTCCCGCGGCCCCTTCATCCAGGTGATATCATGGAGCGTTGTCAGATATCCTCCGAATCCTCCAGGGATTCGTTCAGTATCACATGCGGCCTTCCGTTCACATCGATCACATCGGCATCCACCCCGTAAACGGTGCGGATGTTCTCCTTGGTGATCACCTCCGAAGGGGTCCCCACTGCGTAGATGCCTCCTCCGTGGAGCATTATGATCCTGTCCGCGTACTTCGCGGTGATGTTGATATCATGGCTGATCATGATCACCAGCATGCCCTTCTTCTCGGGAAGCTCGCTGAGCACCTTGGTGACCTCCAGCTGATGCCTCACGTCCAGATTGGATGTCGGTTCGTCCAGGAGAACTATCTCCGGCGTCCTCACCAATCCTCTGGCCAGCATGACCTTCTGATGCTGTCCCGCGGACAGCTCGTTGAAGTCCCTCATGGCCAGGTGCTGTATCTTCATCAGCCTCAGCACGTCGTACACCTTCTGCAGGTCGTCGTCGCTGGTACCGAACTTGTG
>JAEEGL015028120.1_pt1 | contig 17542 bp, 17 predicted proteins | sample 9134231 | NCBI WGS metagenome assembly JAEEGL01 (sample SAMN16246548, study PRJNA631951) | gut metagenome | biome: gut microbiome; feature: rumen; material: fiber-attached | host: Bos | place: Iran: Karaj | collected 2018-10 | reverse complement strand
TTCAGAAAGCGTAAAGTATGCCATTGAAAATAACAATACAAACTACGGAGGGTATAAAGTAATTAAAAACAATTGTGTAAAATATGCGAGGGAGACACTTGCGAAAGGTACAGCTGATATATTAGCGGTTGATCGAGTGATAAAAAACGATCGATCAATCATTGCAACAGATCTCCTCTCAAAAATCAGAAGAACAATTGGTTTTGAAAGAGCAAAAGCTAAACATAAATTATTAGTGAACTCTTTTTCTGCAATCAGATAAGATGATAAAAAAAGAATCAATTGTCTTCAAAAGGAGGAGTCACTATATGTTGATAAAACGTGGACAAGTATCCTCAAAGATGTTTTGTTGTGTGTTATGTATGGTGTTGGCTTATTGCTTTGTTGAAACAGATTTATATCATTCATTTTTGGGCCCATTGGGGCAATATATTGATAGGGATTATTATGAATGCAAACGTTATTGTAATTTTGAAAGCGGTGATGCGTTATTATCAGTTTTTCAAGAGTTGCCATTTCTGAATGAAAATGAAATAACCAATCTCTATATTGTCGATTATTCTGGCCGATGGAGTTCACTGTGCTTTAAATACCAGGGAATAAATCAAATTGGAATCGAGTTTCAACTTGATAATATAAAATGCAGGATAATGCAAGAGTCATTGCTGAAAGATGGTTTTTCTCGAAGTGAAACTGATAAATCAGTGTTTGGGGATTTCTTGTTTTTTTATCGCGAGGAGAACAAAAATCTTCAAACATTGATTGCAATAAATCCGATTGACAATAGATTACTGTTAACATGTTTCCACTATAAGCTGTTTAATCAAAAATCAAAAGAAACAGCAATTAGCGCAAGAATAAATGATACACCCTCTTATCAATTTAATATAATGCATCTTAAATATACTAGTCAAGTTTATGAAAACGGCAAACCAGCCGGAATATGGAAAACGCAAACGCACTAATTCATATGACTGTATAAGATTACGATGAAAAAGAAACGAATTAAAATTACTCCAATCCTAATAATATGCTTACTGTATTTCATTGGCGTAATACTGAAGAGCGGTATTATTTCGCTCTCGTCTGTAGAAAACGGAATCTATCAAGGGTGGTTAACGCTGGATTTCTATAAAATAAATCAAGGAGAATGGTGGCGACTGTTTTCTTTTGTAGTAAATCCTCCTGGTTTGACAAGTATGTGGTCGATTTTGGCAATAATTTACACTTATATTATTGGGCGAGATATAGAATGTCTTATCGGAAACCGAAAAGTACTGTACTATTATTTATTATCAGTTTTTGTTCAACTTGCAATCGCTTTTGTGTTTTTTCATTTAGAGAAGAGAGTTGTTTGGTTAGATCTCTTTTTCTGGGGATGGACTTTGTTCCCTGTGTTAGCTTTTTTTGCTCCAGGTAGCAGAGTTTATTTATTAACTCCTTTTTCGATAAGAATAGAATGGCTTATTGTTATCCCAGGTATGTTTTTGCTGGTCAGGTTTTTATTGGGCAATTATACTATAAAGATTAGTTTAATCGGACAAATCGTTTCCTGTGTATTATTTCTGATTATATCATATCCTTGGCGAAAGAGGTGTGGTAAGAGAACCAATACCCTGGGATAATTCCCCTGAAACGGTTATCTGAAAATTGTTATTAGGGCCTTTTTGTTCTTCTTCGACTGTGAAATGATTGTGTTTTGCCTTTTGGAAGAGTATAATACAAACGACAGATGAAATGAACGGAACGGTCCTCTCGCGGCTGATCAGGCGGCGGAGAGGTGAGTGAAAAAACGGATAACAGGAGGTTCGTGATGAACAGCCATGAGGATGGGCTCATGTGGGCCCTGGTAAAGGAAAAGCCGGAAGAGGGTCTTTGGATGCGCCGCGTCCCGATCCCCGAGGTCGGGCCGAATGACGTGATGATCAAAATCCACAAGACGGCCATCTGCGGGACGGACGTCCATATCTGGCAGTGGAATGAGTGGGCGCAGCACACGATCCCGGTCGGTCTGACGGCAGGTCATGAGTACGTGGGCGAAGTCGTAAAAACAGGCGCCGGCGTGCTGGGATTTAAACCCGGCGATCTGGTCTCCGGCGAGGGTCATATCACCTGCGGCAAATGTCGCAACTGTCTCGAAGGGCATAAGGAAAACTGCAAGGATGCCAAGGGCGTGGGAGTGAACCGGAACGGAGCCTTTGCGGAATATCTCGTGATCCCGGCCTCCAATGTGTGGCCCTGCAATCCGAATATCCCCGAGGAGCTGTATGCGATCTTCGATCCCTTCGGCAATGCGACTCATACGGCCCTGACCTACAACGTACTGGGAGAGGATGTCCTCGTGGCGGGAGCCGGCCCGATCGGCTGCATGGCGGCGGGCATCGTCCGCTTTGCCGGCGCGCGGCACGTGGTCGTGACGGATTTCAACGATTACCGTCTGGATCTGGCGAAGAAGATGGGCGCGACCCGCACCGTGAACCTGGGCCGCGAGAACTTAAAGGATGTCATGCATGAGATCGGGATGACAGAGGGCTTTGATGTCGGTCTGGAGATGTCCGGAGCGCCGGCGGCGCTGGGCAGCATGATCCACAGCATGAAGCACGGCGGCAAGATCGCCCTTTTAGGCCTGCAGAGCACGCACACACAGGTGGATCTGGAAACCGTGATCTTCAACGGGCTGAACTTAAAGGGCATCTACGGCCGGAAGGTATGGGATACCTGGTATTCCATGACGACGATGCTGCAGGCCGGTTTTGATCTGGCACCGATCATTACGCATCACTTCGATATAAAAGATTTCAAAAAAGGCTTTGAGGCCATGATCTCGGGATACTCCGGCAAGGTCATTCTGGACTGGAGCAAGGTGAACGAGATTTGAAGGGAGAAAAAATGAATAAGAAAGAAGCACTGGCATTTTACAAATCCGAAGTGGACGGCATCCGCGAAGCCGGTCTGTTCAAGGGCGAAGCACCTTTCAAGTCGCCGCAGGGCCGGAAGGTCATTCTGGAGGACGGCCGCGAGCTGCTCTGCATGTGCGCGAACAACTATCTGGGCATGGGCGACAATCCCCGCCTGATCGAGGCCGCCAAGAAGACCTACGACGAGCGCGGTTTCGGCGTGGCTTCCGTCCGTTTTATCTGCGGCACGCAGGATATTCACAAGCAGCTGGAGAAGGCGATCAGCGACTTTTTGGAGACCGACGACACGATCCTGTATTCGTCCTGCTTCGATGCCAACGGCGGTCTGTTCGAGACCCTGCTGGGGGAAAACGATGCGGTCATTTCCGACGAGCTGAACCACGCCTCGATCATCGACGGCGTCCGTCTGTGCAAGGCGATGCGTTACCGCTATAAGAACAACGATATGGAGGACCTTGAAGCGAAGCTGAAAGATGCCGATGCGAAGGGCGCCCGGATCAAACTGATCGCGACCGACGGCGTCTTCTCGATGGACGGCATCATCGCGAACTTAAAGGGCGTCTGCGATCTGGCGGACAAATACGGCGCTATGGTCATGGTGGACGATTCGCATGCGGTCGGCTTCGTCGGTGCACACGGCAAGGGCACGCCCGAATACAACGGCGTGATGGGCCGCGTGGACATCATCACCGGCACGCTCGGCAAGGCGCTGGGCGGTGCTTCGGGCGGCTATACCAGCGGCCGGAAGGAGATCATCGACCTGCTGCGTCAGCGCAGCCGTCCGTACCTGTTCTCCAACTCCGTGGCTCCGGCCATCGTCGGCGCCAGCCTGGAGATGATCAAGATGCTGCAGGAGAGCACCGAGCTGCGGGACCATCTGGAAGAGATCACGACCTATTACCGCAAGCTGCTGGTCGACAACGGCTTCGATATCATTCCGGGTTCGCACCCCTGCGTGCCGGTCATGCTCTACGATGAGCGCACCGCTGCGGAATTCGCGAAGCGTATGATGGCCAAGGGCGTCTACGTGGTGGCTTTCTCGTACCCGGTGGTGCCGAAGGGCAAGGCGCGCATCCGCACGCAGCTGTCCGCCGCGCACACGAAGGAAGATATCGACTTCGCGGTGAAGTGCTTCAAGGAAGTCCGCGCGGAGATGGGATTATAAGATTCTCCCTCAGTCAAAAAGGCATCTGCTCCTCGGGGCAGATGCCTTTTTTGACAGCCCACTCTGTGAGGGGCCTTGCGGGGGCGACTTGCCCTCCCCCTGACGAGGGGGAGGGTGCCGAACGCAGTGAGGCGGGTGAGGGCGACTTGCCGCTATCTGCTGTGTCCTCTTCCTGTGACGGGGATCTTCCCGACCACCTCATCTCCGCGGACCAGAACATAGAAGTCGTGCAGGTTGACGGTCGTGCAGCAGTGGCTGGGGATCAGCTTCAGCCGGTCATTGATCTTCAGATCATGTCCAGGCACCTCCACCTGCACATGCTCCTCGCTCATTCCGACGGGGAGCTCCGGAAAACGCTCAAAGCGCGGCGGCCGCTGATCGACACTCACGGTTTTTAAGCCTGCATCCGTAACGATCAGCCCTTCCCGCGGGAGGGAAATGACGGAGGCCAGCACGAACAGCGCGTGCGAAAACGGTGCGCCGACAGCTTCATAGGCTTCATCCATGAACAGATAGCTGCCGCACTGGACCTCGGTATACACCGTATCCCGGCAGTGAAAACTCACGGTTCCTGTGCTGACACCGCTGATCTCGGCCGGCTCCAGCCAGAAGCCTTTCAGATATCCGATCAGCTCCCTCAGCTTCTTTTCTACGTCTTCCGAACCCTCCCGGCGGGCGTCGGTGTCTTCCTCGTGTGCCAGATTGCCGGCGTAAGCCTGAATGCCGTCCCAGATAAGGTGCGGACAGAGGCGGATGACAAAGATCAGATCCCGGACCTGCTCCTTTGTGCGGGCGCCGCAGCGGTCCATGCCGATGTCGTATTCCACGTAAAGATGCAGCGTCGCCCCGAGTGCCGCACAGACAGCTTCCCACTCACGGATATTGGCGGCGCTGTCCACGCAGACCGTGAGCCGGCAGGCTTTTCCCAGCGCAGCAGCGCGGGCCATCTTGGCTGGATCCGTGATCTGATTCGCGATCAGGATATCCCTGATCCCTGCTTCCGCCAGGTCGCAGGCTTCTTCCAGCTTGGCGCAGGTGATGCCCTTTGCCCCGCGTGCGATCTGCCGCTGCGCGATCCACGTGCTCTTGTGGGATTTATAATGCGGCCGCAGCGCCGGTCCTCCGGCGCCGAGCAGGGACTCCATCTTGTCCATATTTTTCTCCATCATGTCCAGATCCAGAACGAGACAGGGGGTCTCCAGCTGCGAAAGCTTCATTTCGGAACTCCTTTCAAACGTACGTCCGACGGTGCGTTCTGCGGTCCGCCCGGCGCTGCAAATAGTCTGGTAATTCACGCAAAGTATATCACCGCCGGGCATAAGTTTTCAATTGCCGGGCGGAAGTTTTCAATTGCGAATTTCCGCGTTATCCTGTAGAATATAGAGCGAATACCGGAGGGGAAGAGATGTCGCTGATCAAACTGTGCTATTTTCAGATCGGAGCGGATGCCTGGCAGCAGCCGGGCCGTTTTCGGCTGGCGTTTCTTTCCGATCTGCACAACAATGTGGCGCCCCGGCTTATCGATCAGCTGAAAGAGGCCGCCCCGCAGGTCATTGTGATCGGTGGGGATATGGTGAACCGGCCGATCGGACCGCTTCCGCCGTATTTTACGAGAGGCTACGGCTGCGTGCGCCGGCTGGCAGCGGAATTCCCGGTCTATTATGCACCGGGCAATCACGAGACCCGCTGGCAAAGCACGGAGGCGTACCGGGATGATTATATCCGTTACCGGCGCGCCCTGGAGAAAAAAGGTGTCGTCTTTCTGGACGATGCCTGCGTTTTGCTCGGGGATGAGGCGCATCCGCTTTATCTGGCGGGGCTCAGTCTGGACCGGACGGCCTATTATCACGGGGCGGACGGGCGGCAGGCGCCGGCAGTGGAGGAACTGAAGGCCAAGCTCGGAGAAGCCCGGCAGTTTCAGATCCTCGCGGCGCATCATCCCGATTATTTTGACGTGTACCGGGACTGGGGGGCCGATCTGGTGCTGGCCGGTCATATGCACGGCGGGCTGGTGCGGCTTCCGGGGCTCGGCGGGGTCATCGGACCGGATTTTCACTTTTTCCCGTCCTATACCAAGGGCCTGTACGAGGCGGAGAACGGCAGGATGCTGGTCTCGCCCGGCATGGGAACGCACACGGTCCCCATTCGCATTTTCAATCCCCGGGAAGCGATTATCGTGGACCTGGTGAAGGAGTAACATGGATCTTTCCGTCAAACTGGACAGCTTTGAAGGCCCGCTGGACCTGCTGCTGCACCTGATCGACAAAAACAAAATCAATATTTACGATATCCCGATCTCCCTGATCACGGAGCAGTATATGGAAGTGCTGTCCGCGATGCAGGAGGAAAAGCTCGAAAACCTGAGCGAGTTTATCGTCATGGCGGCGACGTTGCTGGATATCAAGGCGAAGATGCTGCTGCCGAAGCCCGAACCGGAAGCTCAGGAAACAGAGGATCCGCGGGCGGAGCTGGTCGCGAGACTGCTGGAATACCGCAAGTATAAGCTCCTCTCGGCCGATCTTAAAGTGATGCAGGAAGGCAGCGACCGCTTTTACTACCGTGAGAAAAAGCTGCCGCAGGAGGTCGAAAAATACCGTCCGCCCGTAGACCTGGACCGGCTCCTGAGCGGGATCGATTCGGATAAGCTGATGCGGATCTGTGAGGAGATCCTGCGGCGGAATGCGGAAAAGGAAGACAGCGTTCACAGTCATTTCGGCGAGATCGAGCGCGAGGCGATCCGGATCGGCGACCGCCTGGACTATGTGCGGGAACGCGTCAGAAAGCCCGGCCGCCACAGCTTCCGGAGCCTGCTCGCAGCAGGCGCATCAAAGCTGGAGATCGTAGTCACGTTCGTGGCTATTCTGGAACTGATCAAAATCGGTGAGATCCGCTTAACGGACGACAGTACGCGGGACGATTTCATCTTAGAGGGATAAACATGAGACTGGAGAACATTCTGGAGGGAGTGCTGTTCGCGATGGGCGGCTCCGTGGATCGGGACCTGCTGGCCGAGACCATGCAGGTGGACCGGGAGACGCTGGATAAAGCGGCCAGTGCTCTGGCACGGGAATATGAGGAAGACGGACGCGGCCTGCGTCTGATCTCTCTGGAGAACAATCTGCAGCTTTCCACGGCGGAAGGCTGCTATGAGACACTGATCCGGCTGGTGAAAAAACCGGGCCAGCCGGCACTGACGGACGTGGTGCTGGAAACATTGGCGATCATTGCCTACAAGCAGCCGGTGACAAAGGGCGATATCGAGCGGATCCGCGGGGTTTCGAGCGATCACGCGGTCAATAAGCTTGTGGAATTCGGCCTCGTGGAGGAGGCCGGCCGTCTGAACGCCCCGGGCCGGCCGATCCTGTTCAAAACCACGGAGGAGTTCCTGCGGCGTTTCCGGATTCCGGGAAAGGACGCTTTGCCCGAGCTTGATCCCGTTCAGTTCGAAGAAATTGCCGCTTCGGTGGAAAGCGAAGTCGCCGGCCGCGAAGCGGATGAAAAGCTGGCAAAGGCGGAAGCCGAGGCGGGCGACCCGGTCAAGGTGGAGATCTGAGCAGATGAAACTGTCCAGGCGTTTGGAAACGATCATTTCACTGGTTCCCCCGTGCCGGATGGCCGCTGACATAGGCACAGACCACGCGCTGGTTCCCGTGACGCTGCTGGAGCGCGGCATCTGTGAAAAGGCCATCGCAACAGATCTGCGTCCCGGCCCTTTAGAAGGTGCCGGAGCACTGGTTAAAGAGCGGGGCTTAAGCGGCTGCATCGAACTGCGGGAGGGCGACGGGCTGAAGGTGCTAAAGCCCGGCGAGGCGGACGTTGTTACTATTACCGGTATGGGCGGCGCGCTGATGCAGCGGATCCTGAAGGAGGGCGAAGCCGTGGCCTTCTCGGCCCGGCAGCTGATCCTCTCACCGCAGTCGGAACTGCCGGAGTTCAGGCGCTTTCTGCAGCAGGAAGGGTATACGGTCCTTTTCGAACGGGTCGTGGAGGAAGACGGGAAGTTCTATTTTATTCTCTCGGTTGTTCCCGGCCGGAGGCAGGAGCTGACAGACGAGGAGATCGGGTTCGGTGTTCATATCCTGGAGGATGATTTTCCGGATTACAAACGTTACCTCGAAAGAGAACTGAATATACAAAAGAGCATTTTAACCGAATTGTCGGGCAAACGCAGCAGGAAGAAAGCTGTAAAGGAAACGAAAGAAACGCGGCGATAAGTCGCCCTCACCCGGCCCTGCGGGCCACCCTCCCCCGCGTCCGGGGGAGGACAGGAAAGGAAAGATCGGTATGGGAATCAAACTCGGCTTCGGACTTATGCGTCTGCCGCGGCTGGCGGACGGCAGCATTGACATTGAACAGGGAAAGACGATGGTGGACCGTTTCATAGAAGGCGGCGGCACCTATTTTGACACGGCCTTTGTTTACGAAGGCTCGGAAGATGCAGCAAAGAAAATGCTGGTGGACCGTTATCCCCGTGATAGCTACACACTGGCGACCAAGGTCAACGCGCGCGTGGCGGCGGATGCAGAGGCGGCGAAACAGCAGTTTCAGACCAGCCTGGAACGCACCGGCGCCGGTTATTTCGACTACTATCTGCTTCATGCGATGGGCTCCGGCAACAAAGACAAATACGCGGCGTTCGGACTCTGGGAATTCGTGGCAGAGCAGAAAAAGAAAGGCCTTGTCCGAAACATGGGCTTTTCTTTCCACGACAAGCCCGAGGTGCTGGATGAGCTACTGACGGCCCATCCCGAGGTGGATTTCGTGCAGCTGCAGATCAACTATGCAGACTGGGAGAGTGACGATGTGCAGTCCCGGGCCTGCTATGATACGGTCAGAAAACACGGCAAGAAGGTCGTGATCATGGAGCCGGTCAAGGGCGGGAATCTGGCCTCGCTGCCGAAGGAAGCGGAAGATCTGTTGAAAGCGCTTCGCCCCGAGCTCTCGATTGCGTCGTGGGGCATCCGGTTTGCCGCTTCGCTGGAAGGTGTGCTGGCGGTTCTTTCCGGTATGTCGACGACCGCCCAGGTGGAGGACAACATCTCCTACATGAAGCATTTCGAACCTTTAAGCGAAGCGGAGCATCAGGCGCTGGAGCAGGTCGTGGAAATCCTGAAGAAGCAGCGTCAGATTCCCTGCACCGCCTGCCGTTACTGCACCGAAAACTGCCCGATGAGCATCAATATTCCGGGCGTTTTCAGCGCCTACAACATGTTCCTGCGCTACGATAATCTCGGCGCCGCGAAGCATACTTATCAGCTTCGGATCCGGAGCGGAGGAAAGGCATCCGACTGCCTGCGCTGCGGTGCCTGCGAGGCCGCCTGCCCGCAGCATCTGCCGATCCGCGACCTGCTGGAAGAACTTGCCGGGGTACTGGAGTAAACCCAGCCCCCTCTGCAGGGGGCTGTCGGTAAAGCCGACCGGGGGAGCTACAACACTCCCTCCGCCCCTGCGAGGCACCTCCCTCAGAGAGGGAGGCCATGCCCTCCCCCGGACGCGGGGGAGGGTGCCGAACGCAGTGAGGCGGGTGAGGGCGACTTGCAGTATTTTACCCTTGCAGCCTACCCGGAATAATGCTATGATTTTACCGGGGTTCAGCCCTCGGTTTTAGCGTAAAAAACTTATGATAAAGAGAGGATCAAATATGAGAAATGTAGTGGTAGGACAGTCCGGCGGCCCTTCGTCGGTTATCAACAGTTCATTGGCAGGCGTGTATTGCCGGGCTAAAGCTATGGGTGCCGACATCGTTTACGGCATGCGCAACGGAATCCAGGGCTTCCTGGAGGAGCGTCTCGTGGATCTGGATACGGTGCTTCCGAGCAATGAACAGGTCCGCCTGCTGCGCAAGACCCCGGCGGCTTTCCTCGGATCCTGCCGCTATAAGCTGCCGGATCCGGAGCAGAAACCCGAAGTGTTCGAAAAGATCTTCGGCCTGCTGAAAAAGTACGAGATCAAGGCGTTCATCTACATCGGCGGCAACGATTCCATGGACACGATCCGCAAACTCGCGGATTACGGCCTGGCGACCGGCTCCGACATCTGCTTCGTCGGTGCGCCGAAGACCATCGACAACGATCTGGCCGAGACCGATCATACGCCCGGCTACGGCAGCGCAGCCAAATTCATTGCTGCGATGACCAAGGAAGCCATCCGTGATGAAGTGGTTTACAGCACCAACCGGACCATCTACATCATGGAGATCATGGGCCGCAATGCCGGCTGGCTGACAGCTGCTTCCGCCCTGTCCCGCGGCGAAGACTGCGACGGGCCGGATCTAATCTATCTGCCCGAAGTGCCTTTCGATCTGGCGTCCTTCCGCGAAAAAGTGGCGGCCCTGCTTGAAAAGAAGAACAATCTGATGATCGCGGTCTCCGAAGGCATCCACGATGCTTCCGGCAAGTATATCTGCGAATATACCGACGACGACAAGGCTGTCGACGCTTTCGGCCACAAGCAGATGGGCGGCACTGCGACCTTCCTGACCCACTACTGCGAAAAGGAATTCGGCTGCAAGACCCGTGCGATCGAGTTCTCCACCCTGCAGCGCTGCGCCGCGCATCTGGCTTCCCTGACCGACGTCAACGAAGCCTTCCAGTCCGGCGATAAGGCGGCCGAGGCGGCGTTAAGCGGACGCACCGCTCTGATGGCGACGCTGAACCGCGAAAGCGACGATCCGTATGTCTGCAGCATCGGCCTCGCTGATGTGCATCACATCTCCAACGTGGAACGCCTGGTGCCGCGCGAGTGGATCACCGAAGACGGCAGCCAGATCACGGACGACTTCATCCGCTACGGCCGGCCTCTGATCATGGGCGAGAGCCTGCCGGTCATGGAAAACGGTCTGCCGAAACACCTGGTACTGAAATAAAACGAATAATCATCTTGCCCTCCCCCGGAAGCGGGGGAGAAAGGCTCCCTCTCTGAGGGAGCTGTCAGCAAAGCTGACTGAGGGAGTTTCTCCCTCTTTTTTTATTTCCCTCTGTGACGAATCTCACAAAAAAGCTACTATATAAGTGAAAGGCCTTGAAGAAACATCGGGACGGTCCCCGGCCGTACCGAAACGGGAGAACACGGTGGAAGACGGCAGGATCATAGAATTGTTTTTTGAACGCAGCGAAGAAGCGCTCGCGGAAACAGAGGCGAGGTACCGCGCCTACTGCTTCAGCATCGCGCTCCGCATGCTGAAAAACAATGAAGACGCGGAGGAATGCGTCAACGACACGCTGCTCGCGGCGTGGAACAGCATTCCGCCGAACCGCCCGGACAAGCTGTCCGCCTACCTGGCCACGCTGACGCGACGCGAAGCGATCCGCATCCTCCGACGGGAAAATGCGAAAAAGCGCGGTACCGGCCAGGAAGTCCTGCCCATCGACGAGATGGAGGAGCTGGTGGCCGGCGGAAGCAATCCGGAAGCTGCCATGGAACAGAAGGAGCTGTCGAACGTTCTGCAGCAATTCCTCCAGCAGCTGCCGGATGAGCAGATGACCATGTTTATCGATCGTTACTGGTACTGGGATACCGTCCCGGAGATCGCGGCCCGGCTGGGCTACAGTGAATCGCGGGTCAAAATGACGCTGCACCGCTTGAGAAAAAAGTTGAAACACAAACTGGAAAAGGAAGGTCTGTTATGAGAGGCGAAGATTTAATGGAGGCGATGGGCGGCCTGGACGAAGCGCTGCTCGAAAAAGCCGATTCCTATCAGCCGGAGAAGAAAAGCCGCTTTGCCTGGGTGCGTTATATAGGTATGGCTGCCTGCCTGATGCTGCTGATCGGCCTCGCGGCCGGGAACATCGCCCTGGCAGGAGGGGATAAAAAGAGCAAACAATACAAAGATGGAAACGTGTATAAGGTGGAACCGTTTGTTTTCTACAGAACGGAAGATGTGGAGATAACGCCGCTTTACGTAATGACTGTTTCAGGCGGAAAACTGTTTGATGCTGCGGTTGAGGAAATAACGAAATACAATGCGGGAGTAGAGAATCTCCAAAAACAGTGGACAGCAACTCATCCGGATAATGAACAGTGGGGGCAGAGCGGCTTATACACATGGGATGTGGACCTGTCTTATGCCATCCCGGTTCTGGCATTCCCGGAATCGGATGAATATGCAGTTGTGTATTATTTTTTCAAGGTGGAAGATGGGAACATTACAGAATGTGTGCAGGTGGGAATGAGTCTGGAAACCGGAGAATGTGTTTACGCAGGAGGCGCAGATTATTCGAAAGTTGGTGTTCCGTTAGATGTTCAGTATGAAAACAGAGTTGGTGATGGTGCCTTTTTCAGATGGATGGCGCACTTGACCTCAGAAGACAATCCTCTGAAAATGGTATGTTTAGTGACCGAACCGAGTAATCAAAAGCAAGTGTTTTCAAATACATATTATGTAATAGGAGACACCGCATACTGTCCTGTGGATTTCGGTAATCAGTCTGCATATGCAGATTCTACCCCGGAAATCGACTGGCAGCGCGTAAAGGAGTACGGCTGGGAATTGGAAGTAAGAAAGATTGAATTGTATTAATCTGACGAAAAAACTACATTAAATACTTGGCTCGGAAATGGTAACACCGTTCCGAGCTTAAGTGCGAAAAATATAAATAAAGGAGACCAGTACAAATGAGAAGAGAATTGCAGTATTTCTAACACTCAGTCTGCTTTTTGCCTTGGTTGCACCGTTTCCAAAGGCTGAAGCAGCAGCGCAGAACGAGCGAGAAGCATATATCCAACGAGTGCTTCCTGGTTATCTCGGAGCGGCAAGCATTACAGGCGGAACCATTCGTTATACAGATGAAATCAACATCGATGATGCAGCAGACGATACGGCAACACTAACGTTTGTTCTTGCTGATAATCGTCTTGTAGGATACTTGAATGTTTACTATTATAACAACGTTTTTCGTTCAGTTTTCAACGAAATAAGTAGTGAAGATTTGGAACAAATAATCAGAAATTGCAAACCGTTTTTGCTAAAATATGTTGAGAACGACGTGCTTTTAGTTTCAGAAGATAGAGTTATTGCACTATATAATCAGTATATCGATAGATATAACGGCCCCATGGCAAATTATGCGGACAATAGTTATTCTCTTCATGCTCTCCATGAAATGGAAGGCGGTAGATCCATGAGAATATCCGGATATGTAAATGTTCCGACGGTATTGACAGGCAATGCTTTATTAACCTGGGCTGCCTGTGTAGCTTCGGTAGTGAATTATTACAATTCAACCTATTATGACGCGGTCGGGGTTCATAATTCGCTTCTCTATATTTTTGGAGCGACTCCTTATTGTTCAGATTTATGGATTGGAAGAGGATACTATAATCTTGGGGGCTTTAACTGTTCCCATGCATCATCTACCTCCTTCGATACACTTCAAGAAGAAATAGGTATTTACAATCGTCCTGTTCTCTTTCAGTTTTCAAGTGACAGCGTAGTGGTGTGTAATTCTTTTTCAGAAGGTCAGAATGGATCGTTTTATTTAGGATACATGGATCCGTATAATCGTTTCACAACAACAAAGACTTATTCTGAATATGTATTTCCGAATGATCTAACGTATCCATCGTTAACAAGTGGAGGGTTACCGCAGACACTCACAAGAGTCCATTACAAGGGGTGATCACAACTCTTTCTACATAGGATGGCTCGGTGAGGTATTTCTGGCACAGTTTTTTAAGCAAAGAGTACCGCAAATTCCGAATATACTTTTTCAGATGGTCTGAGATATTTGTCATTAGAAAGAGAAGGACTACTTCAGACACGGGCACGTGTCCACTAAAAAAGGATAATTACACTCGCATAAAGACGAGGATGGCTTATAGCATTACTGATTCAATTCATGTAAAACAGAATAGTCAGTTATATTTACAGAGCCGACTACCCTAAAAAACCGCATTAATACCACACATCAAATAAACTGAATGACTAGATAGATTGGAGCATTATATGAAAAAAATATTTGTTATCTTACTGGCGTGCTGTACAATCCTCCTGTTGGGGCTTACTGTTTTTGCCGAAACTTTCAAAGAAGGTGAGTCTAAAGAAGAGGATTCGGCCGTAACGGCAGAAATAACTAACGAAGAACAAAAATCTGGACAATCGACTGTAGTTCTAAGCGTTTCTACCGATGAATCAGAAGGATTTCTGGCTGCAGCAGATTTTCCCGAAGGGTCCGTGGGGCCGGATGATTTTATTGTATTAAGTGAAAACGATATCTTGATTATGGATACGCTAGCGAAGCGTGTGCAGCGATTTCGGGATGGAGAGTTGTCTGACACATATCAATTGGCAGGTTTTGACAGTCTCCCGCGTCTGATGGAGATCAACGATGGATTTGTGTATGTATTGGGACATGAGCAACTGACTGAAATCAATCTGGAAACAAAAGATTTCACGGTTTATGTTCTCCCCGACCCGGAAGGCGCATACGGTGACTTAGGCGTCTTTATTTATGATTTAATCAGTCGGGACGGACAATTACTTCTGATGAGCAGCACATTTGGAAATTACAGGCTTGACAGAGAGAAAGGTGAAGTTGTTCCTACAGATCAGGGATACACATCTGTAGGAACTGATCATTGGGTGAACATCCAAGAGGGTGCATTATTCTGGTCGATCATTGAATACGATACCTCTATCGATGTTTTGTGCATAGAAAAAGACAACAGCCTTTTGGTCCAGGCCGTCGATTTTTGCCATCAGATAAAGGACCGCGATTATTTAACAGTCAGACAATACTCTTCCGCAGGCGAATTACTTACTAAAACGAGCGTGGATGTATCCGAAAGGACGCATGTTCCGAGACGGCAGGTTAAAAAGTATGGCGGTCAGGTATATCAGATGCTTCCTGCTCAAGACGTTGTATTGATTAAGCGGATCGAGTTGAGCAATGATCTCAAAGAAGCGGAGGGCTTATTCAATACAGTAAACCACGAGACTCAGAAGGAACAAGGTTACAATACAAGAGACGCTTATAGCCCGCAGCATGTACTGATTACCAGAAACACAGCACTTTCACGGGCTCTTTCCATGAAGAATCAGCAATGGCAGTTAAGACAAGGGCATAAAGATTGGAGCTCTTATGGGGCCATTGGACCGACATATCTGAGTGGCCATGCATTCGGTACATATGAAACAGGGATACCTTATTGTTACGGAGGGTTTAATGGCTATGAAACTGTAACAAATGAAGTAGGAGCTACGTATTTGAGCTACTCGAGTATAGTTTATCAAACCATATCAAATACTACAACAATGAAGAATGCGGCGGGGAATATAAAAACTACTTATTTTCTGCTTAATACAATAGGGGTGGACTGTTCGGGGTATGCATGCAGCGCTTATGGGTTTACCAATAAGCTGTCTGCTAATACATTTCGCTATGATACAACTTATTTTAAAGACCTGCTGTTTAACGTCTATGGCTTACTGAGTATGGATCTGGTTGTCAAAGGAACTCATGTAATGCTATGTTGGTCTACAAGTGGGAATGGCAATGCTGTAACAGTTCTCGAGTGCAGAACATCAGAGGGGCATGTTGATTCGGAAACTTATACAAAAGATTCTTTGAACAGTGAAGGTTACGAGTTCAGACGCCCCATGAATTGGTGTTATGGAGCGTGGAATGAGATCGGAGACAATTATGGACCAGATTAATTCTGCTCTGGTTTCATTGAAAAGCCACAAAGAATAAATGAAGAAGATACCCCGATCTATCATATGGACTTACTGGACGCTGGTGATCGTTCTGGCAGGGCTTCTGTTCTATCAGCTGCTGGAGCGAAGCAAGGCGCCGGATCCTGCTGCGCCTACAGAGAATCCGGCCGCGGCCTGGCAGTTCGCGGAGGCGTTAAGGAATGAGAGCACTACATCCGAACTGATCGACTACCTGCTGGAGGTCGATTATCTCTGGATGACGCAGGAGGAAAGCGGGGATGCTTTCTTAGGCGCGTACGACCTCTGATACAAAACCCTGAACGGCGTACGCTGGCTTGCTACGAGGGACGATGCGGCCGGAATCTTATATTTCCGCCTGACACGGGAAAGCGCAAAACGGGCAGCCGGAGAGCTTTCAGGAGGGACAAGAGCGGAGCAGTACCGCCTGCAGGCACTGTGTACTTTCCTTGTGCAGGAGACGTATTATTCCGCCCTTTCCGAAAAGCGGCAGGCGGCGTTTGACAGCTTTCTGGCGGAAGCAAGAAAAGGAAATATCACGGAATTAAAGGACGATTTCTTTGATCTGGTGGATGTGGAGAGCATTCCGCCGGAGTACCCGGTGGCGCCGCTGTATGTGAAAACAGTGTCGGTGCCGGAAGATCTGGCCCGGGAGATCCTGTCGAAGAGGCCAGGGCTGGACCTGACGTATGCGATCAGGCTTTTCCCGTATGAAAGCGACGGCACTGCCGAAAACACCGGAATAGAATACCTGTATCTGATTCCGGAGCCGGAGAACGGAAGGATCGCCGCCGTCAGTTTTGTGATGCGCTTCTCCAATGGGACGCTCAGCGTCACTCGTACGGAAAAAAGCCCGGACAACGGCGGCAGCACGCCGATCGAATGGCTGGAGTATCTGTCCGTGAGAACCTCGCCGGAGCATCCGCTGGAGATGGTCGGTGTGAACGGGAGCTTTCTGTTTAAGATCGGTGATACGGTTTACCGGCCGCTGCTGAATACCTTCAGTTTGGAAGACCTGAAGCCTGCGGAGGATGACGTACAGGCGGAGGTGATTATGATCCCGCTGGAGTGAGCCAGGGGGACGGTTCCTTTTTGGCACCATTTTTAATCCGCAGTATACAGAATAGCGCATCCTATTTTGCTGCGGCAGCCCTTTATGGGGCTGCCGTTTTCTGCTATGCTTTGCTCAGAAAGAGAGGAATGCGTCATGGCAAAATATACGACAGAGATTTATAAAGACTTTGATGAGCTGCTGGAAGAGATTACGCACGAGATCCTTAACGGCAGCGCGTCGGCTTCGCTGGAGGACGCGCAGGATTACCGGGAAGGGGAGGCGCGCTGCAGTATCCGCGTGTTTGAACGCTACAGTATGGCCGGGAGCAACCGCCTGAGTCTGACCGTGGTCCTGTTTCAGGTGGGAGACGGACCGGTGCAGGTGACCGGGATTTCCGCGGGCGGCAGCCAGGCGCTGTTCTGGAAGGTCAATACCTGGGGCGAGGAAGCGTTCCTGGATAAATTGATAGAGGTGCTGGAGAAGGTGAGGTAGGCCGAGCGTGCCGGACAATACTTTCGAAGCACGTTGGAGCGGAGCGACCGTGCTGAGAAAGTTTTCGTCCCGGCAGCGAGGCCAAACCCCTCCTATAGGCGGCTGCCAGTCGCCCCCGCCCTGTCAGCTGCGCTGACATCCCTCCCCCGCGTCCGGGGGAGGGCAGGGGTTCATTTTCTCTTTTCTTTTTTGCGGTTTCATGCTATAATTTGTTCCAAGAAAGCGGACGCCTGTCTTTCCGG
>JAEEGL014032962.1_pt1 | contig 17542 bp, 14 predicted proteins | sample 9134231 | NCBI WGS metagenome assembly JAEEGL01 (sample SAMN16246548, study PRJNA631951) | gut metagenome | biome: gut microbiome; feature: rumen; material: fiber-attached | host: Bos | place: Iran: Karaj | collected 2018-10 | reverse complement strand
TACTCAAAACCTGTAATCAGGTCAATGCCGAATTTGAAGGCTTCCAACCTTTTTAAATACCAATTATAACCGATCACACATCCCCCGCCCATCAGAAAATTCCATTCCTGCTTTTTCATTTGCCAATGTCGCATCACATGAGGGGTTAAATCAACCGAAAACATCGGAAAAGATCCATCAAAATCCGTATTATACGTAAACTTTTGGGCCAGTTCCAATTGGATCCCCACCTCTTCACTGGGATAAACCTTATAGGAAAACCCATTATTGCTTCCCAATACAGCCCCCACACTATGGACATACTTTTGTGCTTCCAACGAATAGAAACCCAATAACATAAACAAAGACAACAAACCTACAATCCTCTTTAACATAGCTAATCTTCCATAATATTCTGACAGATAAACTCAAAATCACGAACCGACAATTGTTCGGGACGGGCATTAAAAATTTCCTGCTGCAAAAATCCGTTTGCAAAGTTAAAAATTTTCAATGAATTGCGAATGGTTTTGCGGCGCTGGTTAAAGGCCGTCTTGACTACTTTTTTAAACAAGGACTCATCACAATGCAATTGCTTGTCGGGATTGCGTTTCATCCTGATCACTGCGGACTTCACCTTCGGGGGCGGAGAAAACGAGTTTTCATGAACCGTAAAAAGATATTCCATGTCGAAATAGGCTTGGAGCAGTACGCTCAGAATACCGTATGTTTTTTTCCCGGGGGCAGCGGCGATGCGCTCGGCCACCTCCTTTTGGAACATTCCCACCATTTCAGTTACAAGTTCCTTATTCTCATATATCTTAAAAAGAATTTGAGAGGAAATATTATATGGGAAATTGCCAATGATGGTCAAAGGTTCATGGTACATCTCATGGAGGGGAAGCTGCAAAAAGTCATCAGCGATGATTTTTCCTGCTAAGGAAGGGAACTTTTGCTTTAAATATGCCACCGACTCCGCATCAATCTCAACGACAGAGAAACGGACATCCTCCTTTGTCAACAGATACTGTGTCAGAACGCCCATACCAGGACCTATTTCAAGCAAATTGGGGTTCGGCGTTTGAAGGGCATTCACAATATCTTGGGCAATCCGTGTGTCACATAGAAAATGCTGGCCAAGATATTTTTTTGGTTTTACCTCTCTCATAAGAAAAACGGTTGATGAACAGGTCTTTATAAAGTGAAAAAAAGCCTGTCATAGAGGCAGGCTTTTTCACGATTTGAAAAAAAGTATTAGTTTTCAGATTCTTCTAAATTCTTTTTCAATGCTTGAAGAGCTTCCAGATCGCCCAATGTTGTTTTTTCAACATTTTCGTTTATTTTGGCAATTTCTTTCGCTTTCTTTTTATCCTCTGACAAAGCTTTCTTCTTTTCTTCTTCAGGAGTGGCTTGCCATGTTCTGGTATGCGACAAGTTTATTTTCTTCGCTTCTTTAGAGAATTCAATTACTTTGAATTTCAAAGTTTCATCAACTTTGGCGGTGGTACCGTCTTCTTTCAAAAGATTGCGATTGTATGCGAAACCTTCGATTCCGTATGGAAGAGAAACTACCACACCCTTATCGTTTTGGCTAACAATGGTGCCTTCGTGTTCTGAACCAACGGTAAAGATTGTTTCAAACACATCCCATGGATTTTCTTCAAGTTGTTTGTGGCCAAGGCTCAATCTTCTGTTTTCAACATCCACTTCAAGAACTACCACATCGATACTTTCACCGATTTTCGTAAATTCTGCAGGATGTTTGATTTTCTTAGACCATGAAAGGTCAGAAATATGGATCAAGCCGTCAACGCCTTCTTCGAGTTCAACAAAGATACCGAAGTTAGTGAAGTTTCTAACTGTAGCGGTATGTTTAGAGCCAACAGGATATTTTTCAGTGATTTTTTCCCATGGGTCTGGAATCAATTGTTTGATACCCAATGACATCTTTCTTTCTTCCTTGTCCAAAGTAAGAAGAACGGCATCAATTTCATCACCCACTTTCAAGAAATCATGAGCGGTACGGAGGTGTTGTGACCATGACATTTCAGAAACATGGATCAACCCTTCAACGCCAGGCATGATTTCGAGGAATGCGCCGTAGTCTGCAATAACCACAACTTTGCCATGAACTTTATCACCCACTTTGAGATTCGGGTCAAGAGCATCCCATGGATGAGGAGTCAATTGTTTCAAGCCGAGAGCGATACGTTTTTTGTTTTCATCGAAATCCAAAATAACCACATTGATTTTTTCATCCAACTTAACAATTTCTTCAGGATGGATGATTCTACCCCAAGAGAGGTCGGTAATATGAATCAAACCATCTACGCCGCCGAGGTCAACAAACACACCGTAATTGGTGATATTTTTAACCGTGCCTTCCAATACCTGACCTTTTTCAAGTCTTGCAATAATTTCGGCCTTTTGTGCTTCTAACTCGTCTTCAATCAATGCTTTGTGGGAAACGACAACATTCTTGAACTCTTGGTTGATTTTTACAACTTTGAAATCCATCGTCTTGTCAACAAAAACATCGTAATCTCTGATTGGTTTGACATCAATTTGAGAACCTGGCAAGAATGCTTCAATACCAAATACGTCAACGATCAAACCGCCTTTGGTTCTGCATTTAACATAACCTGTGATAACCTCTTCGTCATCATATGCTTTGTTAACACGCAACCAAGACTTCAACAAACGAGCTTTTTTATGCGAAAGGATCAACTGACCTGTTGCGTCTTCTTGACTTTCAACATAAACTTCGATTTCGTCACCAATTTTCAAATCTGGGTTATAGCGAAGTTCCGAAGCGGAGATAACGCCATCCGATTTAAAACCGATATTAACAACGATTTCGCGTGAATTAATAGAAACCACGGTACCATTGATCACACCACCCTCATCAATAGATTTGAATGATTTGGTGTAAAGCTCTTCCAATTTTTTCGTTTCTTCTGCATTGTAGGCATTACCTTTTTTGTCCAAGGCATTCCAATCAAAGTTTTCGATTGAACCATAAACATTTTCAATCTCTCTTGCTTTTCTTGGTGCTTTAGGTGTTTCCGGTAATTCTGCAGCTTCTGGCGCAGGGGCAGCTTCTTGAGCTGGAGTTTTCTCAACAGCTGGGGTTTCCTCTGCTGCAACTGGAGCTTCTTCTACTGGTTGGTTTTCTTCTGCAACTGGAGTTTCCTCAACAGCTGGAGTTTCTTCTACTGGTTGGTTTTCGGAAATAACTTCTTCCGGATTGTTGATAATTTCTTCTGACATAGAAATTAAATTTGGTTCTACTGAACCCATTAAAAATTAAACATAGGGTTAATTAACTGATAATCAAATCGCAGAGCCCTTTACGAATGAGGTTGCAAAAATACACATTTTTTTGATATGATTTATACTTTATTTATGTATTTTTTATTGGGGTCAAAATATTTTTTGAATAAGATTTGAGAAAAGCCATCATAACGGGGGAAAAACTCCTCTTCAGACTCAATTCAATTTATTGATTTACAACAAAATAAAAAAACAATACAACTATCCTATCTTTCTGCATTTCTTAATAAATGTTAAGAATAATTCATTTCAAAATGAAATTTAGTAATTTTGCGCCGCAAAAATTTAAGTACTAAATTAAAAGTATATGGCAACTACTGCAGATTTTAAAAATGGATTATGCATTGTTCATAATAATGAGTTGTGGACTATCGTTGAATTTCAACATGTCAAACCGGGGAAAGGGAACACATTCGTTCGTACAAAGTTAAGACATATCAAAACGGGACGGGTTCTTGAAAACCGTTTTGATGCAGGTGTTAAGATTGAATTGGCCCGCGTAGAGCGTCGTCCTTACCAATTCTTATACAAAGATGGGGGCTCTACCTATACTTTCATGCACGCTGAAACTTACGAACAAATCGAAATTGATGAATCTTTGATCAATAATCCCGGATTGTTGAAAGAAGGTCAGAATGTTGAAGTAATGTATCATGCTGATACCGACACTCCGCTCACTTGTGAACTACCTCCATTTGTTGAACTGGAAGTTACCTATACTGAACCGGGGGTAAAAGGCGATACAGCCACGAATGCTGCCAAAAGAGCCATCGTTGAAACAGGAGCAGAGGTTTTTGTTCCCCTTTTCATCGAAACTGGTGAAAGAATTAAAGTTGACACACGCACTAACAAATACGCGGAAAGAGTTAAATAATGAAATTTTCCCAACCCATCGGCATTGATGAACTGATTGGTATCATCAAAAAAGATGTTGTCATAAAAGGTAATCCCCTGAACCAAATCTGGGGAATTAATGAATTGCACTCCATCACTGAAGGCGATTTGTCTTTTGTTGACCATCCCAAGTATTTTGAACGCATGCTCAAGAGCAAGGCATCCGTTATTTTCATCAACAAAGAGGTGGATTGTCCGGAAGGGAAAACGTTGCTCATCACCGATGATCCGCTGGATGCTTATTTGAAAGTGGTTGCTCATTATACCCATTTCTCTCCTCAAAAAGAGGCTATTCATCCCACTGCAAAAATTGGTGAGGGAACCATTATCCAACCCTGTACGTTTGTGGGCGAAAATGTGGTGATCGGGCGCAACTGCATCATTCACTCCAACGTAAGCATCTATGCTGACTCTGTCATTGGAGACAATGTCATCATTCATTCGGGCAGCGTCATCGGCGCCGATGCCTGCTACTTTCAAAAACGTCCTGAGGGATGGCTGAAATTGGATTCCTGCGGCCGCACTGTCATTGGCAACAATGTCGAAATCGGCTGCAATGTCTGCATCGACCGCGGAGTTTCCGGCGACACGTTTATCGGCGACGGCTGCAAATTCGACAATCTCGTACAAATTGGTCATGATACCTATGTGGGCAAACATTGTCTTTTTGGTGCACAATCTGCCATTGCAGGCTGCTCTCATTTGGAGGATGGCTGCGTAATCTGGTCCAAATCCGTGATCAACAAAGATTTATATATCGCAAAAAACACTACGTTACTTGCCCTCTCCGGCATCGACAAAAACGTTACGGAAGAAGGCACCACCCTCTTCGGAGCCCCCGCTACGGATGCACGCAAAAAATGGAGAGAGATGGCTTATACAAAAATGCTTCCGGAGATTGTGGAAGAGTTTAAAAAACTGAAAAAAGAGTTCGAAGAACTGAAAAGCAAAATGTAAGTAACAATATACGTTATCTGTTGACAAATAAGCGATTAATGATGTTCATTGGTCGCTTTTTTTTCTTTGCATTTTCCATACAAAAATGTATATTTGCAATCTTTATATCCATATTTTTTTATATGAAACTGTTTTTTGATAGCGGAGCCACTAAATGCGATTGTATTTTATTGAATGATAATGGTTTATACATCAATCATTATACACACAATGGCATCAATGTATCCTACACGGACGATTCTACCATTGGACAAACACTTCAATTTTTTCAGAAAAAAATCGGACAACCTGTCAAGCAGATTGTTTTTTCGGGTGCCGGTTGCGGGAACCCGTCCAACCAAACGAGATTGGGGAAAATCCTAACGGCACTCTTCCCGCAAAGCGAAGTTCAGGTAATCTCCGATCTGCTTGGCGCTTGCATTGTTTTAAGTTGCCACGAGCCCTCTCTGGTTGCAATTTTAGGCACAGGCTCCAGTGCTTGCCGCTACGACGGCCAAAAAATCGCTGAGCAAGCACCCTCTTTAGGTTATTTGTTAGGCGATGAAGGAAGCGGAACTTATCTGGGGAAAACACTCATACAAAAATATCTGCGAAAAGAACTCCCCGATTCAATTTGCACAGAATTAGAAGAAAGATTCCAACTCACCCCCTCCGAAACCATTCGAAAAATATACCGGGAACCTGCCCCCAACCTCTTTTTCTCTCTCTTTGCAAAATTCCTTGCCGAAAAGAGAAATGAACCCGTCATTCACCAGCTTCTTTTGCATGCATTTTCCGATTTTTTTGAAATGCAAATAAAGTATCTCTCTCATTTCCAAAGCTATCCTCTACATTGCACAGGCTCTATCGCTTACCATTTTCAAGATATTCTTCGCGAAATAGCGGAACAATACCAAGTGCACATAGGCAACATATCCCCTTCTCCATTAGAAAAGATAAAGATTAGCGGTATTCAACTATAACACATTGATAACAAATAAAATACATAAAAATTTCTCTAAAACCGATAAAAAATGCCATCCGCTAAAAAAAAGTGTATGCTTATTTTGAGAAACTATCACTTTTGAAGTGATTTATTTTCTGAAAAATTTGTACTTTTGCGTTTAATTTGAAAATTCAACCCAATATGAATTATATAGAATTTGACAAAGAGAAATTAGTCAACATTGCCTACGCGAAACAACGCGAGTTACTACGCTGTAGTAGAACCGGAGCCTTTGCGACAACTACTTTATTACGACTCAACACTCGAAAATATCACGGATTATTTATTGTCCCTCAAGATAAGATAGACCATGAACGGCATGTTCTCGTTTCCAATCTCAACGAATCCATCATCATGAATGATATGGAATTCAGGTTAGGCATACACCAATATAAAGGAGGCATCATTGACCCGAAAGGGAACAAATACCTGCAACGCTTTGTTGCAGAGCCACTTCCAACCTATTACTTTAGAGTGGGGAAATTTAACTTTAAAAGCGAAATTCTCTTTTTAAGCAATGATGAAAGACTCATCGTCAAATATACTATTCTTGATGATGTGGAGAGTGTATCCATTCAATTCCAACCTTTATTGGCATTTCGGCAAATTCATTGTCTTACGCACAAAAATGATGCGGCCAACACTGGCTTTGAGTGGTGCGAAAATGGCTTAAAGTATTGTTTATACGATAATTACACTCCCGTCTATATTCAATCTTCCGAGCCTATCTATTATGAGCACCAACCCATCTGGTACGAAAATTTTGAATACGAAGAAGAGATTAAAAGAGGGTATGAAGGAATCGAGGATTTGTTGAATCCGGGGAAAATCACAGTAAAATTAAATACCCCTGTGCTTTATGTTACAATCGGCACAAAACCCCTTGACACAAAAACCATTGGAGAGCTCTTCAATGCTGATATACAAAAACACACAAACCGGACCACCTATTTCAACTGTTTGCAGAACGCTGCCGAGCAATTCATTGTTAAACGCAACGGAAAAACCCAAATCATTGCCGGCTATCCATGGTTCGGCCGCTGGGGAAGAGATACTTTCATCGCCCTTCCGGGATTAACTTTGGCCCTCAACAAACCGGAATTATGCAAGGAAATTTTAGACTCTATGCTGGAGGAATTGCACGACGGACTGTTTCCCAATATGGGGTGCGACAACAACAACGTCTACAACTCGGTGGATGCCCCTCTCTGGTTTTTCCGCGCACTGCAACAATATGCCACCTACACCAGCGGGGAGAAAACCATTTGGAAAACTTATGGAGACAAGATGAAAGCCATCATCAATACCTATAAAAACGGGGCATTGTACAACATCAGGATGTTGGATAATGGATTGATTCATGCAGGATGCGAAGGAAAAGCACTCACATGGATGGATGCCGTAGTCGATGGCAAGCCCATCACCCCCAGAATAGGTTGTCCTGTAGAAGTCAATGCTTTATGGTATAATGCTTTATGCTTCAGTTCAGAAATGGCCAAATTAGCCAAGGATACAGATTTTGTGAACGAGTGGAAAGAAATCATCAAAGAGTTTCCCAACGTCTTTAAAAACACTTTTTGGTCGAAGGAAAAAGGGTATCTCGCAGATTACGTGGATGGCGAATACAAGAATTTCCAAGTCCGCCCCAATATGCTGATTGCTGCATCATTACCCTACACCGCCATCAGTGAAAAAATAAGACAGCTTATTTTGAAAAAATGTATGGAGGAACTTCTTACGAATAAGGGCATTCGAACTTTATCACCCAGCGACCCTGATTACAAAGGGCACTATACCGGCTCCCAGGCAGAACGTGATGCAGCTTACCATCAAGGGACATGCTGGCCATGGTTATTGGCCCCTTATGCAAATGCTGTGGTTTCTGTCTATCAAAAAAAATCCATTCCATTGCTGGAAAAAGTACTCTACGAATTTGAAAACGACATGAAAGAGTATGGGATTTCAACGGTTGGTGAAATCTTCGACGGCGCACCACCACACCGCCCTAACGGATGTATTTCCCAAGCTTGGAGTGTTGCCGCTTTGATCTACATCAAGTGGGTTTTAGAGACAAATAAAACACTTTAAGTAATCATATTTAATTAATTAATAATAAATATTTTACAAATAATATGATTCCCGATGAGGCATACATGCAGAGATGCTTGCAGTTGGCTGCTTTGGGTTTAGGAAAAGTACAACCCAACCCCATGGTAGGAGCGGTTATTGTTCATAACAACTCCATTATTGGCGAAGGGTTTCACCAACAATACGGACAATCCCATGCGGAAGTCAATGCCATTCAATCGGTAAATGACAAAAGTAAACTCGCAGAATCCACGATATACGTAAGTTTGGAGCCATGCTCCCATTATGGCAAAACGCCTCCTTGCGCCGACCTGCTCATTCAGTGGAAAATTCCCCGCGTAGTCGTTGGCACTACCGATCCGCATCAAAAAGTTAATGGTCAAGGAATCAGCAAATTAAAAAACGCAGGTGTACAGGTCAAGGTAGGTGTTTTGGAAGATGAGTGCCGTTTTCTGAACCGCCGTTTTTTTGCCTATCATCAAAAAAAACGCCCCTATATCATTTTAAAATGGGCACAAAGCAGCGACGGCTTTATGGATATTGACCGCACTAACGGTCATCGCGAGTACTGGATTACAAACAAGGAAATGCGCATACTATCCCACAAATGGCGGAGCGAAGAACAGGCCATCCTCGTGGGGTACAACACCTACTGCAACGATCATCCGCAACTTACCACACGCGAATACCCTGGCAACAATCCACAAAGATACATTATGGTAAACAAAGGAATACCATACTCTATATCAAAAGATTATAATATACTACCTAATCAATTAGATGAAGTAATTGATACCTTGTATCATCACCAAATACAATCGGTCATTATAGAAGGCGGACGGAAAACCCTTGACCTTTTTCTCCAAGCAGACCTATGGGATGAAGCCCGTGTTCTCATTGGGAACCAGAAATTAGGACAAGGGGGGCAGGCACCGGCGATACCCGCGTTACCCGATAAGGAAACTGCCATCAACCACAATCTCTTAAGATACTACTACCATGTTTGATTACACCTATAAAACGATTGAAAAGGAGTCGGAAGGCATTTACCGGGAAAAAGGAAGCAAATTCATTGCGTTGGCTTTTCCTGTAAAAAACGAAGATGCTGTCAAAGAGCGTTTGTCAGAAGTAAAAAAAAAGTATTATGATGCCCGTCACCACTGTTACGCCTATATTCTTGGTCCCAACAAGGATTACTATCGCTTAAATGATGATGGCGAGCCGTCGGGAACAGCCGGACGCCCCATTCACGGCCAACTCTTATCCAAAGATGTTACCGACACACTCATCATTGTAGTTCGCTATTTTGGGGGTATCAAGTTGGGGGTAAGCGGGTTATTAAATGCCTATAAAACAGCGGCAAAAGACGCTTTAGAGAACAGCCATATCATCACCAAATTCGTGGAAGAGCAATACGGAATCTCTTTTCCACCTGTTGCAATGAATAAGGTGATGCAGTTGCTGAAACGCGACAGCGTAAAAATCATGGACCAGCAATACAACACCGAGTGTGAAATCTATTTTTCCATACAGAAGCGGGAAGCAGATGTGCTACTTGAAAGTTTAAAGAAAATCGAGAATTTAAAACTATCGGTATGGAATCCATAGATATTTTAAATACCCCCATTGAGTTTTTGAAAGGCGTTGGCCCAAAGCGGGCGGCAACCCTTCAGAAGGAATTTAATATATTCACATTCCGCGATTTGCTGTACAACTTTCCCTACCGCCATGTGGATAAGAGCACTGTCTACCGTATCATTGACATACAAGCGGAAGGAAGCTACATGCAATTTAAAGGACGTATCACATCCTATCAAATCATTGGACAGCAACGGAACAAGCGTCTTTCCGCTCAATTCACCGACGGCACCGGCACACTGGAACTTGTTTGGTTTAATGGCATCAAATGGATTGAAGACATTTTAAAAGCGAATCACAAAGAATGGATTATTTTTGGAAAGCCCACACTTTTCAACCACAAGTGGAATATGTCGCACCCCGAACTAATAGATCCCACGGCGAAAAGTGAACAAACGGTTCCCCAGCACTTCTACCCCATTTACAACACTTCCGAAAAAGCTAAAAAATCAGGCCTGGATTCCAAGTCGATAGCTAAACTAACCGCTTTGCTGCTTACCCAGCTCATGTCCAGAAATATTCAGGAAACCCTCTCCCCCAATCTTATCGAAGTGCATCATCTATTAGGATTAAAAAGCGCTTTGTTTAACATCCATTATCCTCAAAGCCAGAACCATTTAGCCATGGCCCAATACCGGTTGAAATTTGAGGAATTGTTTTATGTTCAACTTAAACTCCTAAAACTCAAGCTGATAAATTCAAAACGCTACCGAGGTCATATTTTCGCACAGGTGGGGGAAAATTTCAATTTCTTTTACCATCATTGTCTCAAGTTTGAACTGACCGGAGCACAAAAAAGGGTTATCAAAGAGATACGCGCCGACCTAAAAAGCGGGCAGCAGATGAACCGTTTGTTGCAAGGAGATGTCGGTAGCGGCAAAACCATCACTGCCTTGTTAGTGATGCTCATCGCTTTGGACAATGGTTTTCAATCCTGTTTGATGGCACCGACTGAAATATTGGCTACACAACACTACGAGAATATCACCAAGCAACTGCGCAACATGAATATACAAGTTGCTCTATTAACTGGCTCTTCTAAGACTTCCGAGAGAAAATCCATTCTTGAAAAACTCAAAAATGGAGAGATCAGCATTCTCATTGGCACGCATGCACTGATAGAGAATGAGGTTGTTTTCAAGAATTTAGGATTGGCTGTAATTGATGAGCAACATCGTTTTGGGGTTGAGCAACGGGCGAAATTATGGAAAAAGAATGTTCCCCCGCCTCATATTTTGGTAATGACCGCCACGCCTATTCCACGGACGCTGGCCATGACGCTTTACGGTGATTTGGATTTATCCATCATTGACGAGCTGCCCAAAGGGCGCAAACCAATCATCACCAAGCATTTATACGAGAAAGACAGATTACTATTATTTGGATTCATCAAAAAGCAAATTGCCTTAGGACGGCAGGTTTTTGTTGTGTATCCCCTCATCAAGGAATCAGAGACGATGGATCTTTTGAATTTGGAAGCAGGATTTGAGGCAATGTCGCATGCTTTTCCGCTTCCGCAATATGCCATCAGCATGGTACATGGGAAGATGAAAAATGAGGTTAAAGACTTTGAAATGCAGCGTTTTATCAAAAATGAAACCTCTATCTTGCTCTCCACCACAGTGATAGAAGTGGGCATTGACATTCCCAATGCGAGTGTCATGGTTATTGAAAACGCGGAACGGTTCGGATTATCACAGTTGCACCAATTGCGCGGGCGCGTGGGACGCGGTTCCGATCAATCATATTGCATTTTGATGTCAGGCGACAAACTCACCAACGAAGGGAAAAAACGATTGGAGGCAATGGTCAGCACCACAGATGGATTTGAAATCGCCAACTTCGACCTCAAACTCAGAGGTCCCGGCGATTTGCAGGGAACGCAACAAAGTGGCATCCTTGACTTTAAAATTGCCGATATATCCAAAGATGAAAAGATCCTCACCCTAACTCGTGAAATTGCCTCCAAATTACTGGAAAACGATCCCAACCTCACTCATCCAGAACATGTCATTGTGGCCCAACAACTCAAAGAAAAACTTAAAAGTGAACATTTTTTTGGCATGATAAGTTAAGTAAACCATGATAAAAAAAATTGTCTTTTATTTGCTTTGTTCACTTCCCGTATGGCTTTCAGCACAATACGATGCCCCGTTGCGTATTGAGTTAGAATGCGCCAAAGACCAAAATGACTACCATTTTATTGCCGCCGACACCAATGGTTTGTTTGTCATTTACGAGGGAAATGATCTTAGCCCTGATACAACCACATGGGTATTTGTGCATTATGATACAAATTTTCAAAAAATTGCCCATTTTATCATTCCTATGCCTACCCTTACAGAATATATTTCCGCAGCACAAAGCGAACACTTTGTTTACTTCCTATTTCAAAAAAGGTTCCCTAAAAAAGAACCCGTTCAAACACTGCTCCTTACCATAGATCTCAAAAATTTCAGTTATAACTTACAAAGAATAAACAATTTAACAAACCCAAAGTTAACAAAGCTCTGGGCTATGGACAATCACATAGCCCTTTTAGCCGAAGAAGAGAAGCAGGATCACCTCTATTTCTACGATTTTTTTCAAAAAAATCATCAAGAGATAACCAACGGAACAGATTATCGGATAGAGTTTTGCGAACCCGACACGGTTCACCACAGCTGGCTCATAGGCCTGAAGGAAGGAAAATTGAACCAATACAGCAATATACATATCTATAAGCTTGATATTCAAGACAATACTATTCATCATTATCTTCTTCCTCCCACACAAGATATCACCTACAATTCACTGCGCGCCATCGTTATTAATACTGATACCACCTTATTACTAGGAACTTACAATAATCAACAAGACAAATATTCCTCACAGCTACATTCCGGTGTTTTCACTGTCGTATGGAACGATACACTATTCTCCTATCCTAAATTCTTCAGTTACACGGGATTGAAATCCCAAACCGCCCAGAGCAAAAAAAACGACGTATCTGCCTTGAATTTGCAATTACTGATAGCACCCACCGCACACGGGAAGGGGCAATACACATTCATTACAGAGGTGTTCTATCCCGAATACAACTACCAATCCAGCTACTACGATGATTTTGGCTACGGATTTGGGACCAACCATTATTCAGGCACCACCTTTGCCGGGTATAAATTCTTAAATGCCTATATCACTACTTTTGATCCGAGCGGGAACTTGTTATGGGACAATTTTTTCCCTTTATCCAATAATCTTACCCAATCCTTACGAACTCACCTCAGCATTCACTATCTTGGTCAAGAAGCTCTTATTTTATACCCTCGCAACAATCATATTATCAATACATTACTAAAAAATGGGGAAACCATCATCAAATTATCCGCCTTTCCCATCGAGACCAATTCCTCTCGCGATGTTGTAGAGTATAATCGCCATACACAAATTCAATTCTGGTATGGTAACAATTTCATTATCAGTGGTTATCAATATTTATATACCAAAGGTAAACGCAATGACAAAAGATATGTTTTCTTTCTTAACAAAGTTCAATATTGGTAAAATAAGATATTTATCCATGACCTGTTGCGGTCTTTTCTTTTGCTTAACTGCTTTTTCTCAGTTACTTACAAAAGAACAATTAGACCAATATCCCATTTATACTTCATTGGAGGAGGCGCTACAGAATCCGACAGAAGTCTATCGCTTTAAATGGAAAGGGAAAATCGATTCTTTGCCTGAAAATTTCTTTCTGTTAACGAACTTGCAAGAGCTAAACCTTTCCAAATGTCGTTTATTATCTGTAAACCAACAAATTGGAGAGCTAAAAAAATTACAATATCTCAATGTTGCGCGCAATCGTTTGGTAAGTTTACCTGAAACGATAGGCCAACTAACACATCTGAAATACCTCATTATCAACCGCAATATGATTGGCTGTCTGCCTGAAAGCATTGGAGCGTTGCACGAACTCATCTACATTGATGCATGGGATAATCCCATGTATGAACTACCTGAAAGCATCGTCAACCTGCAAAACACATTAAAAACGATTGATTTACGGCAAATTGCGCTGCATAATGATGAGTTGGACAAGATGGAAAAGATGCTTCCCAACACAGACATCAAAATCACTTCCACTTGCGATTGCAACGATGGTAGGGATGATTGAAAATTTATTAAAATTTTGCATTGGAAAACCACCCTGATTTTTAAATATTATTGTATTTTTGCTGTTTCTAAAATAATCAGTTAAAAACGCAATAACGTGCAGAAAATCAAGAATATAGCAATCATTGCTCATGTCGATCACGGTAAAACGACGTTGGTTGACCGTTTTCTTTATCAAAGCAATCTCTTCAGAAAAGATCAGGAAACAAAAGAATTATTGTTGGACAATAACGATTTGGAACGCGAACGCGGCATTACTATTTTGTCGAAAAATGTTTCTGTCCGCTATAAAGATTACAAAATAAACATCATTGACACGCCCGGGCACAGCGATTTTGGCGGCGAAGTGGAACGTGTGCTTAATATGGCCGACGGTGTTCTGCTCATTGTAGATGCTTTGGAAGGACCTATGCCGCAAACCCGTTTTGTATGCCAGAAAGCCATTGAATTGGGCTTGCGTCCCATTTTAGTCATCAACAAAGTGGATAAGCCCAACTGTACCCCCGAATTGGTACAAGAAGCCGTTTTTGAACTGATGTTCAATTTAGGCGCCAATGATGAACAGCTGGATTTCCCCACCGTCTATGGTTCAGCCAAACAAGGGTGGATGGGTCCCGATTGGCAAAACCCGACCAATGACATCAGTTATTTGTTGGACAAAATCATCGAGTACGTTCCTGATCCCAAAATTGAAGATGGGAATCTGCAACTAATGATTTCTTCCTTGGATTATTCCTCTTATGTGGGACGTATTGCCATTGGCAAACTGAAACGTGGCACCCTCGACTGGGGGCAGAATGTTACCTTAGTAAAGCGAAACGGCACCAAGATTCCTTCCAAAATCAAAGAGTTATACGTTTTTGAAGGACTGGGTAAAGAGAAAATGAAACAGACCATCTATCCGGGTGAGATTTGTGCGGTGTTAGGGTTGGATAATTTCGACATTGGCGACACAATTGCCGACTTTGAAAATCCCGAACCGCTGCCTCCTATCAAAGTGGATGAACCCACGATGAGTATGCTGTTTACCATCAACAACTCGCCATTTTTTGGGAAAGAGGGAAAATATGTTACCTCCCGTCACCTGCGCGACCGTTTATTTTTGGAATTGGAAAAGAATCTTGCCCTCCGCGTGGAAGAAACCGACTCTCCAGATATGCTAACCGTTTATGGGCGTGGGATTTTGCATTTGTCCGTACTCATTGAGACAATGCGCCGCGAAGGCTATGAATTGCAAGTCGGTCAGCCGCAAGTAATCATCAAAGAAATAGATGGCAAAAAATGCGAACCGATTGAACAACTGACCGTATTGGTTCCCGAAGAGTTCTCAAGCCGTGTAATCGATTATGTATCAAGAAGAAAAGGCGATCTGCTTTCCATTGACACCATCGGGGACAGAGTTCACCTTAACTTCCAAATCCCATCCAGAGGAATTATCGGATTGCGCAACCAAATTCTCACCGCTACCGAGGGCGAAGCGATTATGTCGCACCGTTTCATTGAATTTCAACCATGGAAAGGGGATATTCCTACCCGCCATTCGGGAGCCTTGATCGCCATGGAAACAGGCCAATCATATCCATACGCTATTGACAAGTTGCAAGATCGCGGAACTTTCTTTATCGAACCCAACGACCCTGTTTATGCCGGACAAGTGATTGGTGAACATATTCGTCAAGATGATTTGGTAATCAATGTTTGTAAAGCTAAGAAATTGAGCAATATGCGTGCCGCCGGCTCCGACGAAAAGTTAAAAATCGCACCAGCTGTACATCTTTCCTTAGAGGAATATATGGAATTTATTGCCAATGATGAATATTTGGAAATAACCCCGAAATCATTGCGTGTGCGTAAAATCATCTTGGATGAAGTGGAACGCAAACGGGCCAACAAGAAATAATATGAACGGCGAAATCACGCTAACCAATATGGAGTTTTACAGCTATATTGGTTGCTTTGAAGAAGAGAAAAAAATAGGGACACGATTCTCTGTTTCTGTCCACATTGTGTACGATGCCATCCCTTGTGCCAAATCCGATGATTTGGCGCAAGCCATCAACTATCAGAAAGTTTATTGCATGGTAAAAGAAATCATGCGACAGCCTGTAAACCTTTTAGAAAAAAAAGCGGCACAAATCATAGACACCTTAAAACAAGAATTCTCACAGATCCAACATCTTGAGGTCTCCATTTCCAAATTAAACCCCATGCTTGCCGCCGGCGGAAAGGTGGAAGCGGTTACCGTAACATTAAAATCATAATTTTTCCATCCATGACCATTCCCGACAAATCTTTTTTCCCATTTATAGAGAAATCCGAGCAGCTTGACAATATTACCCAAAACATTCGTCATACCCTCTCCACTTACATTCAAAATTGCCAATTACAATCCTTGGTACTGGGCATTTCCGGTGGCATTGACAGCGCACTCTGCGCCGCCCTGCTCCACCCCGTCTGCAACCAACTGCACATACCCCTCATCGGAAGATCCATCACCATTGAAACAAACAAACAAGTGGAAATCGACCGTTCCATTGAAGTTGGAGAAAGTTTTTGCACTGATTTCCAACACATTGACTTAACTGATATTTTTTATGCCAATAAAAAAATGTTAATTCAATTTGATGACTCCATGCTTTCAAAACTGCGGCAAGGAAATATGAAGGCACGAATGAGAATGATGATGCTTTACGATTTGGCACAACTGCATCATGGAATTGTTATTTCAACAGATAACTACACCGAATTTCTAACCGGATTTTGGACTCTTCATGGCGACGTGGGCGATTATGCGCCTATTATGAATCTTTGGAAAACAGAGGTCTTTAATCTATCCAAAAACCTATTAAGGGAATGTAATGCAGAGCAAAAAACAGCCTTGCAGAAATGTATTGAGGCCACCCCAGTTGACGGTTTGGGCATCAGCAGTTGCGATTGCGAGCAATTGGGCGTAAACAATTACTACGAAGCCGATAAAATTTTTGCTGCATACTTCCAAGGAGATACGAGTTGGGAAAGCCATCCTTTAATCCAACGTTATTTGCGCTCTGAATACAAGCGCAATAATCCCATACAAATTAGCAGAAACAACTTATTACAAGCACAATAGACAAATATTCTTACAATTTTTTCCAAAATAGAACGTTAAACATGGGTAATTTCCAACTGATGAAAAGAATTCACTATTTTTCCGCCTGCTTTATCGTTCTTTCACTGCTGTATCTTTTAGGAAGCTGCCATAAAAATGAAGATACCGAAAACGCAAAACTCACCTTCTCCTCTACCGAAGTTTGCTTTGACACGGTTTTCACGACGGTAGGCTCGATAACCAAGAGTTTCACGGTACACAATCCCCATTCTTTTGAAGTTACTTTCAGTGCCGAACTGGCAGGAGGGAAACAATCCCCTTTCAGCATTAATGTTGATGGCGAAGCCGGCACGTTTTTTAAAAATGTAACCATTGCCCCTCGCGATAGCATTTTCGTTCATGTGGTAGTAAACATCAACCCTAAC
>JAEEGL016395366.1_pt1 | contig 17543 bp, 13 predicted proteins | sample 9134231 | NCBI WGS metagenome assembly JAEEGL01 (sample SAMN16246548, study PRJNA631951) | gut metagenome | biome: gut microbiome; feature: rumen; material: fiber-attached | host: Bos | place: Iran: Karaj | collected 2018-10 | reverse complement strand
CTCGAAGAGGACATGTGCATGTACCTCAACGACAACGCCGTCAACTTCTCCGAGACGGGCGCGCACCGCCTGATCTCCAAAGAGGAGGCCTATGAGATACTCAAGCGCGCCGAGGACAACGGCCTCGTGCACGAGCTGAACGTCACCCCCGGCTTCGAGGACACGACGGCGATCTGCAACTGCTGCAGCTGCTCCTGCTTCTCGCTGCGCATCGCCTCGTACTTCCGCGCGCCGGACGCGATCCGCTCCAACTACATCGCAAAGGTGGACAAGGACAAGTGCGTGGGCTGCGGCCAGTGCGTGGAGAACTGCCAGCTCAACGCCGTCAAGCTCGGCATGAAGCTCTGCAGCCGACCGACCGCGGAGGACCGCCCCGCCGAGACGCCGCGCAACTCGCTGTGGACGAGCAGGCACTACGATCCCGACTTCCGGATCGACCGCACGAACGTGACACCCGAGGGCACCGCGCCCTGCAAGGCGGCCTGCCCCGCGCACGTCCCGGTCCAGGGCTATATCAAGCTGGCCTCCGAGGGCCGCTTCGACGAGGCGCTGGAGCTGATCAGGAAGGAGATCCCCTTCCCGGCCGTCTGCGGCAGGATCTGCAACAAGAAGTGCGAGGAGGCCTGTACGCGCGCCGCGATGGACGCCCCGGTCGCCATCGACGAGATCAAGCGCTTTATCGCGGAAAGAGAGCTCTCCGCGGAGACGCGGCCCGTGCCGAAGATGGTCAACCAGACCGGCAGACCCTATCCCGAGAAGATCGCCGTCATCGGCGCCGGCCCCGCGGGTCTGAGCTGCGCGTATTATCTCGCGCTCAAGGGATACCCCGTCACGGTTTTTGAAAAAGAAGAGCTTTTGGGCGGCATGCTCACGCTCGGCATCCCCTCGTTCCGTCTGGAGAAGAACGTCATCAACGCCGAGATCGAGGTGCTGCGCGAGCTGGGCGTGAGCTTCCGGACCGGCGTGGAGGTCGGAAAGGACGTGACGCTCGAGAGCCTGCGCGGGGAAGGCTACAAGGCCTTCTATCTCGCCGTCGGCGCCTCGAAGGGCGCGAAGCTCTCCATCCCCGGCGAGGAACTGGGCGGCGTGTACACGGGCGTCGAGTTCCTGCGGCAGATCAACCGCGGCGAGCGCCCGGAGATCGGAGACCGGGTCGCGGTCATCGGCGGCGGCAACGTCGCGATGGACGTGGCGCGCGCGGCCGTGCGCCTCGGCGCGGAGGTCACCGTCTACTATCGCCGCGGCGAGGAGGAGATGCCCGCCGACGCCGACGAGATCGCGGAGGCGAAGGAGGAGGGCGTGAAGTTCCGCTTCCTCTGCGCGCCGGTCGAGATCGGCGGCGAGGGACGCGCCGCGTCCCTGAAGATCGAAAAGATGGCGCTCGGCGAGGACGACGGAAAGGGCCGCCGCAGCGTGAAGGGGACCGGAGAATACGAGACCGTGCCCGTCACGGCGGTGCTCTCGGCGACCGGCCAGCGGGTCGATCTCGGCGGCATCGAGCTGCCCCTCGGCGCGAGGGGCACCGTCGAGGCCGACCCCATGACCTGCCAGACCGCGGTGAAGGACGTGTTCGCGGGCGGCGACGCCGTCACCGGGCCGCAGTTCGTCATCGACGCCATCGCCGCCGGCAAGGAGGCCGCGGTGTCGATCCACCGCTTCGTGCACGAGGGCCAGACGCTGACGCTCGGCCGCGACCGCAGGGATTACAGGCCCTTCGACCGGGCGACGGCGCAGATCACGCCCGGCGGCTTCGACAGCGCGCCGCGCCAGCGCCCCGCGCGCGTGTCCGGCGCGGAGGCCAGGAGCAGCTTCAACGACCTGCGCACGGGCTTCACCGCCGAACAGATGAAGGCCGAATGCGCCCGCTGTCTCGGATGCGGCACGGCGGTCGTGGACGAATACATGTGCGTCGGCTGCGGCGTGTGCACGACCAAGTGCAAGTTCGACGCGATCCGCCTGGAGAAGATCCACGACGCGGACAACCGGGAGTACTTCCACACGCTCGGCCGCGTCGTGAAGAACGTGCCGAAGATCGGCATCAACACGGTAAAGAAGCACCTCGGAAAGTATGGTGGAGGAAATGCATGAGATCGGGCTGCTCCGCCAGATGGTCCGGACGGTCACGGATTTCGCCGCGGAAAACGGCGTAGACGAGATCCGGGAGGTCGTCGTGGACTGCGGCGAGCTCTCGCTCGCGATCCCGGAGTACCTCACAGAGCTCTTTCCGGTGGCTGCGAAGAACAGCATCCTGCAGGACGCGAAGCTGACGATCAACATCGTCCCCGGGCTCGCCGAGTGCGACGAGTGTGACGAGATCTTCAACGTGATCGAGCACAAGGGCTACTGCCCCGCCTGCGGCAGCTTCCGCAAAACCGTCCTGAGCGGGAAGGACTTTACGGTCCGGGAGATCGTCGTGCCGGAGGGCCGCGCATGAAAAAGCACGGAAAAGAAAGGATGTGTGACGCGTGATCCTGTTGGTCCCGCTGTGTCTCGCGCTCGCCGCGGTATTCCTCCGGCAGGAGGGCGAGGAGAAGTACGTCTCCGCGGTCGTGTTCAAAGGACTGGCCTCGCTGTGCTTCGTGCTGCTCGGCGTCCTCTGCGGCGGCGGCACGCATACGGCGAAGCTGATCGTCGCAGGTCTCGTCCTCGGCTGCGCCGCGGACGTGATGCTGAACCTCCGGTGGGTCTTCCGCGAGAAGGGACAGCTGATCTTCCTCATCGGGATCGCGGTGTTCCTCAGCGGACATATCCTGTATCTCGCCGCTGTCCTGCCGCTCGGCGCGAACAAGGCGCTCTGCTGCGCGGCCGGCGCGGTCCTGACGGCGCTGCTGATGTGGTGGATCTTTCGCCGCATCACGGCGAAAAAAGCCTTTAAGATCTTCGGCGTGGTCTACATCGGCGCGGTCGTGCTGCTCAACTGCGCCGCGGTCGGGAACCTGATCGCGGCCCCGGGCGCGTTCACCGCCCTGTTCGCCGCCGGCGCGCTGCTCTTCCTGGTGAGCGACGTCGTGCTGATCCTCAACACCTTCGGCGCGGAGAGCAGGCGGAGCCTTCGGATCACGAACATCGCGCTGTATTACGTCGGTCAGCTGCTGATCGCCCTGAGCCTGCGCTTTCTCGGCGGTCTGTGAGAAACCCCGCGGGGCGCGCTTTTCGGGGACGCTCCGCAGACAACGATCCGGGAGGGACGAAACTTGGACAAACAATACGACATCATCGTCATCGGCGCGGGCAACGGCGGCCTGTCGGCAGCCGCGTCCGCATGCAAGCGCGGCTTCAGGACGCTGCTGATCGAGCAGCACAACCTGCCAGGCGGCTTCGCGACCAGCTTCCGCCGCGGCCGCTTCGAGTTCGAGCCGGCGCTCCATGAGCTGTGCGACGTGGGCGAGCCGGACAGCCGCGAGGAGGTCGGCGCGCTGATCGACTCCTACGGCGCCGAGGTGGACTGGGTGAGACTGCCGGAGGCATACCGCCTGATCATCTTCGGCGAAGGGGAGGATAAGATCGACGCGGTCATGCCCTTCGGGAAAGAGGCCTTCATCGACAAGATGGAGGAGTACGTTCCCGGCAGCCGCGAGTCCATGGAGAAGTTCTTTTATCTCGCCGACTGCATCATGGCCGCCAACGCCGCCGTCGCAGCGGCGGGCGGGAACGCGGATCCCAAGGTCATGATGAAGGAGCATCCCGATTTTCTCAAGTGCGCCAACTACCCCACGGCGGTCGTGCTCCGCAAGCTGAAAATGCCGCTCAAGGCGCAGAAGATCCTCGCCGCCTACTGGTGCTATATGGGCGTCAACATGGAGGATCTGGAATTCGGCTTCTACGCCTCGCTGGTGCACAAGTACATCGTGAACGCCGCGTATATCCCCCGCTACCGCTCGCACGAGCTCTCGGTCGCGATGGACAAAACGATCCGCGAGCACGGCGGGACGATCCTGTACAACACCCTCGCCACGAAGATCCTGATGGAGGACGGCGCCCCGGTCGGCGTGGAGACGACGCACGGCAGCTTCTATGCCCGCCACATCATCGCGGACATCTCTCCCAACGCCGTGTTCGGCGACATGATGGACGGCGGCAAGGGCCTGCCCGAGGACCACATCCGCGCGGTCAACGCCCGAAAGATCGGCGGCCGCGGCTACTGCTGCTACGTCGGTCTCAACAAGACCGCCGAGGAGCTCGGCGTCCATGAGTACAGCTATTTCATCAGCGAGCTGTCGGACACGGTGAAGGAGCAGGAGCTCGCCGGCACCTTCCGCGAGCACCCGATGCAGGCGACGATCTGCCTGAGCAATGCCATCCCCGACTGTTCGCCTCCGGGCACCTGCATCATGAGCTTCACCACCTTCTTCATGAAGGACATCTGGTCCGACGTGACCGAAAAGGAGTATACGGCCAAAAAGCGCGAGGTCGCCGTGAAGATGATCCGCGATTTCGAGAAGGCCACCGGCACCAGCATCATGCCCTACATCGAGGAGATCGAGATCGCATCCCCCGCGACGCTGGCCCGCTATGCGCTGGTCCCGCAGGGCGCGATGTACGCCTATTCCTGCGGCGAGGGCGACGGGCTGATGGCCCGGCTGCAGATGCTCAAAGAGGATCAGCGCGTGAAGAACATTCGTTTTGCCAGCGGCTACGGACCGCGCCTCTACGGCTACAGCTCGACCTATATGGGCGGCGATATGGCCGTGAAGCTGACGATGGCGGATATGAAGGAGGAGAACTATGAAAAAGTTTAATTTCCACGTTAAACCGATCGGCCTCCTCGACATGCTGCACTTCAAGCAGATGGTACCCAGGCGGCGTGCGATCCTGAAGAGCGGCTCGCTCGACCCCATCACGGCCGTCTACGGCGTGAACCGTCTGGCGCAGTCCCTGCACCCCAGGCAGCAAAAGGCCGTCGTCAGCGAGATCATCCCCCGCAAGGACGCCAACACCTACGTCCTCAAGGCGGACAAGCTCGCCTATTTCCGGGCCGGGCAGTACGTTTCGGTCAAGCTGCGGATCGGCGACGCCGCCACGGCCAGACCCTATACGCTCGCCGCGTCTCCCGCGCTGGCGCTCGAGGGAGAATATCGGATCACGGTGAAAAAGGCGCAGGACGGCTTTGTCTCCGACTACATCCTGGAAAACTGGCAGCTCGGGACCGAGGTCACGCTCTCGGGGCCGGAGGGGCCCTTCAGCTATGAGCCGCTGCGCGACGAGAAGGAGGTCGTCGGCCTCGCGGGCGGCAGCGGCATTACGCCCTTCATGGCCATGGCCGCCGCGATCCTGGACGGGACCGAGGACTTCCGCCTGACGCTGCTGTACGGCAGCCGGACGAAGGCGGATATCCTGTACGCCGAGGAGCTGGAAAGGATCTGCGCCGCGACCGACAAGGTCAAGGTCGTCCATGTGCTCAGCGAGGAAGAGGCGGAGGGCTTCGAGCACGGCTTCATCGGCGCGGAGCTGATCAAAAAATATGCGCCCGAGACCTATACGCTGTATATCTGCGGCCCGCGCGCCATGCATGACTTCCTGGCCGGCGAGCTCCCCGGGCTCGGCCTGGACCAGAAGCACATCCGCCGCGAATTCGTCCCCGCGCCGAGCTCGCCGACATATTTCCAGGACTACCCGGGAGATCCCGCAAAGCGCTTCACGCTCACGCTGCGCATGCTCGGAGAAGAGAAGCGGATCCCGCTGCGCGCCGACGAGCCGATCCTGACGGCCGTCGAACGCGCCGGGATCGCCGCGCCGTCCCGCTGCCGGAGCGGCGAGTGCGGATGGTGCCGCTCGCGGCTGATCGGCGGCGAGGTCTTCATCCCCGCGTCCCTGGACGGCCGCCGGCTTGCCGACGACGATGCCGGATACATCCATCCCTGCAGCACCTGGGCGCTCTCCGATCTGGAGCTGGAGATCTTCCCGGAATAAAAGCCTTTGGCGCGAAGCCGCCGCAACTCATTGATGGAAGGTAGTCAGCCATGAAGAAAATCCTGTTTATCTGCTGGGGCAATATCTGCCGCAGCCCGGCCGCGGCGCTGCTGTTCAACGACACGGTCCGGCGCGAGGGCCTGGAGGATGAATTCCTCGCCGCCTCCGCCGGCGTCAGCGACGAGGAGGAGGGCAACGGCGTCTATCCGCCGATGCGCCGCCTGCTGGAGGCGCGCGGGATCGACTGCTCCGGCCACCGGGCCCATAAGCTCCGCCGCGGCGAGGCGGAGGGATACGAGCTGCTCATCTGCATGGACGAGCTCATGATCGGCCGCACGCGCCGCCTGCTCGGCCCCGACGGGGACGGGGGCCGGATCCGGAACCTGCTCGACTACGCCGGCCGCAAGGGCGAGGAGATCGACGACCCCTGGTACACCCGCGATTTCGACCTGGCGATGCGGGAGATCGAGGAGGGCTGCCGCGGTCTGCTGGACACGCTCAAGGGACCCCTCACGCTGGACTTCTCCCGCTGCGTCGAGCGCGCGGAGCTGTACGACGAGATGCGCGAAAAGATGCGCTGGCAGAGCTGGTACGGCAGCAACCTCGACGCGCTATGGGATATCCTCACGGGCCTGGAGTACGAGGGGAGGAGCTTCCGCCTGCTGCTGCCGCCCGAGGACAGTCCCGTCGCCTCCTACGCCAATCTCGTGCGCGAGACCTTCCGCGAGGCCGGACGGCTGGCCGAATAAAAAAACAGGAGCTGTGGATCCCACAGCTCCTGTTTTTTCGTCGGTTTTTATTCGTCGCCGCTCTCGTCGTCGATCGCGTCGAGTCCCGCGGCGATCGCGCCGAGCTTTTCGCCCAGGTCCTCCGGCAGCGTCTCGTCCGCCTCCTCCGCGTCGCCGAGGCTGCACAAAAAGCGCTGCCACTCGCCGTCGAGCGCGCGGATCGAGGAGAGATACTGCTCGCGCAGATGGACGTAGCAGCCGCGCACGCGGCCGATCGCCTCCTGCTCGCGCTCATCGCAGGCGGCATAGACGCTCTGCCGTCTTTCCTCCGCCTCGGCCGCGACGGCCGCCGCCTTCTCCTTCGCTTCGGCCAGCGCGGCTTCGGCTCTCGCCTGTGCGTCGGCCAGCAGGGCGTCGGCCTTCTCCTGGGCCTCGGCCAGCAGGTGCTGGGCGATGGTCTTGGCCGAGAGGATCGCATCGCCGATCTCCTCGCGCCCGTAGGAGAGCGCGTCGAGCCGCTCGTGCAGCGAGGTGTTTTCCGCCAGCAGCTGCGCCGAACGGCGGCGGAACTCGTCGATCACGCTGTCCACCTTCGCGGCGTTGTAGTACTTTTTCTTTGCGATCTCAAGGCCGAGGGATTCGAGATACTCCTTTTCCGGCGCCATGCGCTCACCCGCTTTCGCTAACGATGCTGTGGGGCCATTATAGCAGATTGCTCCGGACGATTCAATCCCGGAAAGAGGCGGCGCGTGAAAACTTCATATATGGTATGGTTTTTTGCACCGTAATCTGTTATACTTTTCTATAATAAGATACACCGAGACGTCCGAAAGCGAGGTTGATCTCCATGAGTGACAATCGTCCGCAAGGCAGAAAGAAGAACATCGGCGGCATCGGCGGCGGGCTGGACCGCCGCGGCAGCGGGCTGAACACCGGCCCGGTCGGCCGCGGCAGCGGCGTGCCCGGCGGAAGCTTCCGCGAGAGCGGCGACGGCGGGAATTTCAACGGCAAACGCGGCGGCGGCAGAAGTCCGCTCGGCGTCATCATCGCGCTGCTCGTGCTGATCTTCGGCGGCGGCGGAGGCCTGCTCTCCGGCCTGCTCGGCGGCGGCTCGTCCGCTCCGGCGCAGGAGCCCACGGCCTACGTTCAGACCACGCCCAGGCCGACCCCCCGGCCCACGGAAAAGCCGCAGACGCAGGCCTCGGTGTCCGGCATGAGCGGCTCCCTGCTCGAGAGCCTGCTCGGCGCCTCGACGCAGCAGAGCTGGTCGGAGCCGACCAACACCGCAACGCTCTCGAACACCGTCGCCTCCGGCTCGCGCGCGAAGTACACGCAGCTGCGCGGCAAGGGCAAGGACACGGTCACGATCATGGTCTACATGTGCGGGACCGATCTGGAAGCCAGGGGCGGCATGGCCACGAAGGATCTCCTGGAGATGACGAAGGCCTCGCTCGGCGACAAGATCAATCTGATCGTCTACACCGGCGGCTGCACGCGCTGGAACAACAACGTCGTCTCCACCCGCGCCAACCAGATCTATCAGATCGTCGACGGGCGGCTCAAGACTCTGCAGCAGAATGCGGGCAACGTCTCCATGACCGACCCCGACACGCTTGCGGGCTTCATCGGCTTCTGCGAAAAGAACTTCAAGGCCGACCGCTACGAGCTGATCCTCTGGGATCACGGCTCCGGCTCGGTCGCGGGCTACGGCTATGACCAGAAATTCCCGTCCTCGGGTTCGATGACGCTTGCGGGGATCAAAAAGGCGCTCGACGAGGCGGACGTGAAGTTCGACTTCATCGGCTTTGACGCCTGTCTGATGGGCACGCTGGAGAACGGCCTGATGCTCTCCGACCGCGCGGACTATCTCATCGCCTCCGAGGAGACCGAGCCGGGCACCGGCTGGTACTACACCAACTGGCTGACGAGGCTCGGCGCGAACACCTCGATGCCGACGGTCGAGCTCGGCAAGCTGATCGTGGACGATTTCGTCGCCGCCTGCGCGCAGAGCGCCTCCGGCCAGTCCGCGACGCTCTCCGTCGTCGACCTCGCGGAGCTGTCGCACACGGTCCCGCCGCGCTTCAGCGAGTTTGCGAAGTCGATCAGCGACATGATCGCCGACAAGGAGTACCGCCAGGTCTCCACGGCCCGCAGCAATTCCCGCGAGTTTGCCCGCTCGACGGCCGTCGACCAGATCGATCTGGTGCACTTTGCCACGAACATCAACAACGACGAGGGCCGCGCCCTCGCCGAGGCCGTGCGCGGCGCGGTGAAATACAACCGCACCTCCTCGAACATGAACAACTCCTACGGCGTTTCGGTCTACTTCCCCTACCGCAAGCTCTCCAACGTCGACAAGGCGATCAAGACCTACAACGACATCGGCATCGACGAGAGCTATTCGCAGTGCATCCGCGACTTCGCCACGCTGGAGACCTCCGGCCAGGTGTCCTCCGGCGGCAGCGCAGCGAACCCCTACTCCTCGCTCTTCGGCAACCTCGATCCCTACGGCTTCTACGGCTCCGGGTATTCGACCCAGCCTTCGTCCTCCTCCGGCGTTTACGGCGGCTCCGGCAGCTCCGGTTCGTACGGCTCGTACAGCTCCTCTGACAGCACCGAGCTGATCAACGCCCTGCTCGGCGCCTTCTTCGGCGGCGACACGAGTTCGATGCCCGGCCTGTCCTCGGGCAGCGGCTATCTCTACGGCCGATCGATGAGCGTCGAGGACACCGCGGCGTACATCGCGGACAAGCGCTTCGATCCCTCCGCGCTCTTCTGGACGAAGAACGCCGCGGGCGAGGACGTGATCTCGCTCGACGAATCGCAGTGGGCGCTGGTCAACGAGCTGGATCTCAACCTCTTTGTGGACGACGGCGAGGGCTATCTCGACCTCGGCCTCGACAACGCCTTCGAGTTTGACGAAAACGGTCAGCTGCTCGCCCCGCGGGAGCGGACCTGGCTGACGATCAACGGCCAGTTCGTGGCCTACTACCATGAATACTCGACCGGCAGCGGCGCGGAGCGCGTCGACACCGGCTACGTGCCCGTGCTGCTCAACGGCGAGCGGGCCGAGCTGCTGCTCTCCTTCGACGCCGAGGGCCGCGGCAGCGTTGTCGGCGCACGTCCTGTCTACGTGAACGGCGAGACCGACACGGTCGCCAAGAGCTTCGAGACGCTCTCGAAGGGGGATAAGCTGGACTTCCTCTTCGATTACTACCGCTACGACGGCAGCTACGAAAACAGCTACGTGTACGGCGATCAGATGGTCGTCGACGGCGCGCTCGTCGTCGAGGACAGCTATTTCCCTGCGGGCGTGAAGACACAGACGCTCTACCGCTTCACCGACCTCTTCGCGCAGCGCTACTGGTCGCTGCCGCTGGACTGAATCGAGGGGCGCGAGATGAGTATTCCGCTGATTTTCAGTTACCTTTTCCTCTCGCCGAAGGCGCTGCTGATCGCGGCGGCCGTCATCCCGGCGGCGGTGCTGCTGATCTACGTCTACCGCAAGGACCGCATTGAGAAGGAGCCGGACGGCCTGCTGCTGCAGCTGGTGATCTTCGGCGCGATCTCGACGCTGATCGCCGTCGCGGCCGAGACGATCGGGGCGAGCGCGCTGGCGTTCTTCCTCCCCGGCGGCGAGGAGAACCCGAAATATCCCTTCTGGATGTTCTTCGTTGTCGTCGGGCTCTCGGAGGAGCTGTCGAAGTATCTCATCCTCCGCTGGCGGACCTGGCGCTCGCCGCATTTCAACTGCCGCTTCGACGGCGTGGTCTATGCGGTCTTCGTGTCGCTGGGCTTCGCGCTGTGGGAGAACATCGGCTATGTGCTGGTGTACGGCTTCGGCGCGGCGCTGATGCGCGCGATCACGGCCGTGCCGGGCCACGCGAGCTTCGGCGTGTTCATGGGCGCGTGCTACAGCTTCGCCCGGGCGAGCGCGAACCGCGGCGATTCGGCCGGAAGCGCGGTCTGGAGCATCCTGGCCGTGCTCCTGCCCGCGGTCATCCACGGCTGCTACGACTATATCGCCATCACCGGGAGCGGCAGCGAGACGGGGACCTTCCTGGTCTTCGTCGCCGCGGTGTTCGCCTCGGCCTTCTGGCTGGTGAAACGGCTGTCGGCCAGGGATCGCTTCATCTGGGACGGCTGATGCGGGACGAAAAAAACGTCCGCTTTCCTTTTGGAAAGCGGACGTTTTTTTGTTCTCGGCCTATTCCTTGAAGCCGATCTTGAGCGTGTCGAGCAGCTTGCGCAGCTCCTCGCCGCCGGCGATCTCCTCGAGCGTCAGCTTGCTGCCCTCGGCCTTGAGGAGCGTCAGCAGCAGATAGCTGTACTCGTCCACCGGCAGGCAGAAGCAGACGCTGTCGCCTTCGCGGTAGCGGAAGCCCTCGAGCGAGCCGAAGGCGGCGGGGGCGTAGCCGCCGTACTTCTTCTGCGCCGTCTCGGCGATGAGCGCAAAATCCTCGCCCTTGTAGAAGGAGGCGTACTCCATCTGGATCGAGAAGTCCTCGCCGGAGATCACGGCGACGTGGGAGTCGCTGGAATAGCAGAGGAAATCTTCGCCGATCACGTCGAAGCCGAAGCGCAGCGCGTCGTACTCGAGCTTCACTTCCACGGTCCGGGCGTCCTTGAAGCCGGAGACGAAGCTGTATTCGCCCGTCTTGCTCTGCGTCTCGCGCGGCGCGTCCTTCTTCGCCGCGCTTTTTGGCGCGGCGGGGGAGGCAGGTTTTTTCTTCAGCAGCAGCGCGGCGGCGCCGGCGGCGGCCAGCGCGCCGAGCGGCACGATCACTTTCCAGGATTTCATGGCGTTCCCTCCAATCGGTTCTTTCCCCAACTATACCATGCCGCGGGGCAAAGTGCAACGCCGGAGGGCTTACTTCTCCGGCCCGGCGGGACCCGCGGGAACGGCGGGCGCCTGCGCGGCGGCCTTTGCCGCCCGCTTCGCGGCGCGCTTGCGGCGGATGCGGCGGACGAGCAGCACGACGAGCGCGACCACGACGGCCAGCAGGATCAGCGCGGGCAGGGCCTCGAGCAGCCAGAGCAGCAGATCACGGAAGAACTCGCCGATGCTCTTGAGACCGCGCGAGAGCGCCAGAGAAAGCTGCTGACCGAAGGAGAGCTTGGCCTCGGGCGTATACTCGCGGACCTCCTCGAGCGTCAGGGAGATCGTGCTGTAGCTGACCTGGCGGTCCCAGTTCGTCAGCGTGGACTGCAGGCTCTCGATGTGGTAGCGCACCTCGGAGAGCTGCTCCTGGATCTCCAGCAGATCGGAGACCTTGTCGGCCTTCGCCATCATGTCGAGCAGGCTCTGCTCCTGGGTGCGGTAGGCGTTGAGGCGCGCCTGCACGTCATAGTACTGGCTGGTGATGTTCTCGGTGTAGGTGTTGCTGTAGGGCACGTTGCCCAGCGTGGAGAGGGAGCTCATCACGGTGCCGAAATCACGGCTGGGGATGCGGATGCGGTAATCCGCGCTGCGATTCGAGGCGTAGCCGTGGGAGCTGGAGTAATAATTGTTTCCGCTGACGCTGCTGGACTCCACAAAGCCGCCGTGAGCGGCGATCAGCGCCTCGAGCTTTTCCAGGGAACCGTCGAAATCGGTGGTTTCAATGGTGGCGTTGGCCGAGTAGATGATCTTTTCCACGGCGATGTCGCCCGCGGAGGGCGCTTCGTTCGCCTGCTCCGCGCCGTTGGACGCGGCCGCGGTGCTGAGCGAGACGCCGCCGAGCCCTTCGCTTTCCGCCGCTGCCATATCGTAGTCGGCGGCGTAGTATTCGGCGGGCTCCTCGACGGCGTAGCTGGCACCGTAGGCGGGAGCGCTCTGGGGACGGTAGCTGTCGGACTTCGCGGCGCTGCTGCCGCAGGCCGCGAGGGAGAAGAGCATCAGAACGGCCAGGCAAAGTGCGCAGAGCTTCTTGAGATTCTTCATGGTTTTTCCTCCTGTTGGCGGCGCCGCATCCCGGGGGGCGCGGCGGGGTGTTTTTCGTCTCACGCTCACTATGACGGCGGCGCCGCGGAAATGTTCCCGCGGCGGCGCGGATTTTCCGGGAAAAGGGAACGGCCCGGAGCGGAGGCGGTCAGACGGCCTGCTTCCTGCGCTTGCAGAGCAGCACGCACAGCACGAGAACGAGCAGCACCAGCGTGCTCGTGATCGCGCCCTCCACGCCGAAGAGGGCGCTGTAGACGGCGCTGTCCCGCGCGGCCTCGAGATGCAGGAACGAGCCCTCGGACACGATGCCGGAGTTCGGCAGCCCGAAGAAAATGCTCTGTGAGAAGTTCCAGGCCGTATGCACCGCGATGCAGAACCAAAGGCTCTCGAGCCGGACCATCACGAAGCTCAGCGCCAGGCCGAAGGCCACGATGTTGACGAAGGACAGCACCGTGATGCCGTTGTTGAACAGGTGCAGCGTGCCGAAGAACAGCGAATTGACCGCGACGGCGAGCCAGAGCGGATAGCGGTCGCGCAGCGCGCCGAGCATATAGCCGCGGGTCAGCAGCTCCTCCGCGCCGGATTGGACGCACACGCACACGAGCGCGGCGAGCAGATACGGCGCGTTGAAGCGTCCGACGGAGAGCTCGATATCCCCGTGCAGCCACGCCGCGAGGATGCAAAGCGCGTTCATCGCAAATCCGGCCAGCAGCCCGAGGCCGAAGAGCCGCCAGGTGTTGCCGCTTCCGAAGGGCTCCGCGCGGCGGCCGAAGCTGCGCAGAATCGGTTTTTCGCACAGCAGGCAATAGAGCAGCACGAGCAGGTCGATGCCGATGAAGCTCAGATACATGAACAGGAACAGCGTCGCGCCGTCCGTGACGCCCAGCGCGCCGGCCAGCAGACTCATGAGCACATCGCCCAGGATCTGGCCGAGCAGCATCAGGCCCAGCGAGATCAGGCAGACCGCCCAGATCATGTGGCGGACCGGTCTGCGCGGCTTTTTCGGCGCCGCCGCGGCCTCGGGGGCCGGCTCCTGCGGGAACTTGTTTTCTTCGTCCATGATGATCCTCCTTGCGAATGAAACGCGCCGCCTCGGGGGAGAGGCGGCGCGGGTTTTATTTGACGAGCTTCGCCCAGCGGCGCAGCGCGGGCTCGACCGTGCCGCTCTGCTCGGTGATGAGCTCGCTGACGGCTTCGCTGGCAAGCGCGCTGTCGGCGATCACGTTGCTGTACAGCTCGCCTTCGCCGACGAAGTAGACCAGATGATAGCCGGCGTAGCTGCTGCTCTCGCCGTAAACGACGGCGACGTCGCCCTTCTGGTGGGGCGCAAAGCAGAAGTCGTTGAACTCCTGGACCATCTCGCCCTTGTAGATGTTCTCATACAGGCCGCCGTTGGTGTTCGAGCCGCCGTCCTCGGAGTATTTCTCCGCCAGCGCGGCAAAGCTCTCCTCGCTCTTGTCGCCGCTGTCGAACTCGGCCTTGATCTCGTTGATCCTGTCCAGCGCGGCCTGCTTGGCCTCGTCGGAGTACGTCCCGTCCTCGCCGGCCTCGGCCTTGATGAGGATGTGGCGCACGGAGACGGTGGGATAGTGGTTGTCGTCGCGGGCGATGAACACGGCCACGTAGTAGCCGAGCCCGTCCCCGGATGCGATCACGGAGACGTCGCCGGGCTGGCGGGCGCTGTCGCACAGCCACTCGCGCAGGTCGCCCAGATTGCTGCCGGAGGCGCGCGTGAGAAGGGTGGGGGAGGCGGTTTCGAACTCGGCCTCGACCGCGGCGCCCAGACGCTCGGCGGGATCTTCGATGTCATAGCCGTCCTTGTACGCCATCTCGATGGCCTCGGCGGTCATCCTCGCCTCGAGCAGGGTCTGCTCGTTGGGCGCGTCCTGCTCCTCGCCCTCGGCGGGGACGGTCTCGGCGGCGACGTAGCAGTAGCCGTAGTCGAAGAAGTCGCTGCCGCCCTCAAGCGAGCTGTAGTACGTCTCGCGCTGCTCCTCGCTGAAGCTCAGCGAATCCTGATACTGCGCGAGCGCCTTGGAGGCGAGCGCGCTGTCGCAGAGCAGCGAGCGGACCGTCTTCTCGTTCACGCCGGTGCCGTACTGGGCGGCGAAGAAGCGGTTGAGATTGGAAAAGCCGTTGGCCTTGGCGGATTCGAGCGCGAGCGCGAGGTTGTCGTCGATCTCGGCGAGATCGCTCTCGTCAAGGGCGACGCCGTTGGCCTTCGCGTACTCGTTCAGCGCGGTGACCTGCCGCATGGAGGCGAGCGCCTGATCCAGGAAGTAGTCGCGCCAGCTCTGCCCCTCGCCCGCCATGGGGCATTCCTGATCGGCCAGACCGGCGATGCCCTTGGAGGTGTCGAGCCCGAAGAACGAGGCGTAGGAGCCGTACTGGCTGAGGAAGCTGGAGTACTGGTTGACGTAGTAGTAGCTCAGCTCCGCGGGGGAATAGCTGCGGCTGCCGACGACGGCGGCGGTCGTGTGCGTATAGAGCAGGCCGCTGTTGAGCATCAGGATCACGACCAGCAGCACCGCGACGAGGATCGAGCCGATCGTCCAGCGGCGCTTGCTCTTCGCGGCCTTCTTCTCGGCCTCCTGCCGGGCGATGGTCTTCTTATCGGTGCCAGCCTCGCGTGCGGCCTGACGGTTTTTTCTTTCAGTCGATGCGCTCATAGGTATTCATCCTTTTTCCGTATGATACATGGCCCGTCTCCCGCCTTCGGGGCGGTCCGCCGCACGGGAGCGGGAAACAAGCTGAAACATTATAACGCAAAGCGCGGCGCGATTCAAGAGAAAAGATACAAAAAACGCCGCATATCCGTCGCGCCGGGCGCATACAATGCGGGTATGTTGAGAAACGGGAGGTCGAAGCATGGAAAAGGACGTCGACGATTTCATTTTTGAGGACTGCGAGTCGGCCGTGAGCAGCCGATAGAAAAACGCGCGCCGGGAGCGGAGAAGGGACGGCGCTCCCTTCGCGCCCCGGCGTTCCGTGCTTTTTCACATACAAAACGCAGGGAAGCGCATCCCCGAGAAGGGGATGCGCTTCCTCGCTTTATGCGGTTTTATCCCGCGGCTTCCGCGGCGGCCAGATCCGCGGCCGTGACCCACAGGGCCCGGGGGGTGAGCGTGACGTATTTCCGCGCCATGTCCAGCCGGGAGCACTCGATCGAGGCCGGATCGCGGTATACGGTCTCCCCGGTGTCCGGGTCGGTCTCCTCGGTCATTTCATAAACGAGGGCCATGGTTTCTTCGTCCCACGGAATGTCCAGTTCGTTGAAATAATTCACTACGACCTGCCAGTTCAGCACGACGCGCATTTCGACGCCCGGATCGTCAAAATAGGCGTGGAGCGGCGTGATCCCGATGGATTCCCAGCCGTAATTGACAAACATCGGCGTCGCGGCAAAAAAGATCTCGCCGTCAGATATGACCTCGTACGGCTCGTAGCGGAACAGCGGGACGCGGGTGAAGAAATCGCAGAAAACGAAGGATTCCGTCTCCGGATCGGGCTCCGGCGTTCCCCACATGACGTGCGGGCGGCCGTCCTTCAAAAAGCAGGCGGCGAGGGCCGGGGGAGAAACGATGCGGTCAAAGGATTTGCTGGCGCGTTCATAGCTGTCGTCGTAAAACACGCCGTCCGGGTCGACGACGCCCAGCGCCTCGACCGCGGCGGCCTCTTCCTCCGCGGACAGCCGGCGCATCCGAAGGTCCGGATCCGGCTCCGGCTCCGTGCCGCCGCCCGCCTCTTCGGGATACAGGAGCTCATAGGGCGTCTCGCCCCAGACGATCTCCCCGGCGTCCGGGGCAAGCGTGACGAGCCGCAGCTCCGCGGGGATCAGGTTGAAATAACGGTCACCCGCGTCGCGGAGCGTAGCGACCCCGTGATCGTACGAGCTGTCGACCCCTTGATCGTACGGGCTGTCGACCCAGCCGAAATAGTTCTCGTCGCAGCCGAAGTTATTGACCTCGAGGAGCGTGACCCGTCCCTCCATGACGGGGTCAAGCGGCTCAAAATCGATCGGCGCGTCGTAACGGTAATAGCTTGATCCCCCGTCGTATCGGCCCTCAAAGCGAAACAGCGGCGTACCGGTGAACAGCTCGGTGAACGTGAAGCGGTCCTCGCCGTCGACCGGCTCGGCGAGCCCGTAGGCGAGGAGAAGCTGCCCGCCGCGCTCGAAGACCGCGACGAGGCACTCGCCCGGGAGCCAGTCGTCGAGGGCGAAGCCCGCGATCGCGTCCGCCGAGAGCTCGAAGGGGGAGGACGAAGGCGCGGCGCTCTCCGCGTTCTTCGAAGCGGCCCCGGACGCGGTCTCCCGCCGGCCGCAGGCGGCGAGCAGCGAGACGAGCAGCGCGAGCGCGAGGCACAGGCATAGCGCGCGGCAAAAACGGGTCCTTCTTTCAGTCGATGCGCTCATAGGTATTCATCCTTTTTTCCGTTTGATACGTCGCTCCTCCGGCGGGAGCGGGTCCCGCGGGAAACAAGCTGAAACATTATAACGCAAAGCGCCGCGTTCTTCAAGAGAAAAGCGGAAAAAAGCGGAGGAATACGCCCGCGCGGCGGCGCATAGAATGAGGGTAGGCTCAAAGGAGGGTCGGAAAATGGAAAAAGACGTCGACGACTTCATCTTCGAGGACTGCGAGAGCTACGTCAGCAGCCGATAAAACGGGGGCGCAGGAGCGCCCCCGTTTTATCTGTCGGATCTGTGTCGGTCAGCTCTGCGCCTTCATCGACAGGTAGGCGTTGATGAAGCCGTCGAGATCGCCGTCCATGACGTTCTGGATGTTACCGGTCTCGTACTCGGTGCGCAGGTCCTTGACCAGCTGGTAGGGCATGAAGACGTAGGAGCGGATCTGGCTGCCCCATTCGATCTTCATCTGCACGCCCTTGATGTCGCTGATCTTTTCGAGATGCTCGCGCTCCTTGATCTCGGCGAGGCGCGCGCGCAGCATGTTCTTGCAGTTCTCGAGGTTCTGGAAGTGGCT
>JAEEGL015906504.1_pt1 | contig 17543 bp, 14 predicted proteins | sample 9134231 | NCBI WGS metagenome assembly JAEEGL01 (sample SAMN16246548, study PRJNA631951) | gut metagenome | biome: gut microbiome; feature: rumen; material: fiber-attached | host: Bos | place: Iran: Karaj | collected 2018-10 | reverse complement strand
TGGGATCACCGCTTACGAATAAATACGCGGAAGGTTATCCCGGCAAGAGATACTACGGCGGATGCGAATGCGTGGATGTTGTTGAGGAACTTGCAAGGGAGAGAGCAAAGGAACTGTTCGGCTGTGACTATGTGAATGTTCAGCCGCATTCGGGAGCACAGGCAAATCTCGCTGCTTTTTTTGCCATGCTTGAACCCGGTGATACATATATGGGAATGAATCTTGACCACGGCGGACATCTGTCACACGGTTCACCGGTAAACATTTCCGGTAAATATTTTAACTGCGTCCATTACGGCGTCAACGACGACGGTTTTATAGATTACGATGAGATGGAGCGTATCGCTCTTGAGTGCAAGCCCAAGATGATACTTGCGGGCGCGAGCGCATATGCCAGGGCAATTGATTTTAAACGTATAAGACAGATCTGTGATAAGGTCGGAGCTTATATGATGGTCGATATCGCTCACATTGCAGGACTTGTTGCTTCGGGAATGCATGAGAGCCCCATCGGTATCGCCGATGTTGTAACAACGACAACGCACAAGACTCTTCGCGGACCCCGCGGAGGACTTATCATGTGCAACCGGGAAGCGGCCGACAAGTTCAACTTCAACAAGGCTATATTCCCCGGAACGCAGGGCGGACCGCTCATGCATGTTATCGCAGCCAAGGCAGTATGCTTCAAGGAAGCACTCTCACCCGAGTTCAAGGAATACGGTAAGAACATCGTTGCAAATGCAAAGGCTCTTTGCGACGGACTTCTTTCACGCGGCCTGTCGATCGTATCGGGAGGTACCGATAACCACCTGATGCTTCTTGATCTTCGTCCGCAGAATCTTACGGGTAAGGAGATTGAAAAGCTTCTTGACGAGGCGCACATCACTGCCAACAAGAATACGGTTCCGAACGATCCCCAGAAGCCTTTCGTTACAAGCGGCATAAGGCTCGGAACACCCGCAGTCACATCACGCGGCATGAACACAGCCGATATGGACCGCATCGCCGAAGCGATCAGCTTTGTTGTCAAGGAAGGCGCTGACGGTGTTGCAAAGGCGCGCGCGATCGTTGACGAGCTTACAGCTAAATATCCTCTTGTTATGTAATGATATTTTCAAGCCTTCTGTTTTTGTTCTGGTTCATCCCCATATTTTTTGCGGTGTATTTCATATGCCCCGCGAAATGGCGTAATGCTGTACTGTTTCTTGGCAGTATTGTTTTTTATGCATGGGGTGAGCCGATATATCTTCTTCTCATATTCATATCGATAGCGGTAAACTATGTTGCCGGACTGTTCATTAAAACCACTGACGGCATCACCCATACACTGTCCGAAAAGACCGCTTTTTACGGTGCGCTCATATTTGATCTCGGAATGTTGTTCGTGTTCAAGTACGCGGGTTTTTTTGTTGAAAATATAAACGCTCTGGCGGGTACCTCGATACCTGATCCGCATCTTACGCTCCCGCTCGGCATAAGCTTTTATACGTTCCAGATCGCATCATACGTTATCGACAGATACCGCGGAAAGATCCAAACCGAACATAACCCGCTGACACTCGGAACTTATCTTGTCATGTTCCCACAGCTCATCGCGGGGCCTATCGTTATATATTCCCAGGTTTCCGAGCAGCTTCATGAGAGAAGCATAACTCTTGAAAAAGTATCCGACGGCATAACGACATTCATTCTCGGCCTGTCATCTAAAGTACTTATCGCAAACACGGTCGGAGCTGTGTGGAACGACCTTGAAGCGATAGGATACAACAGGATATCAATGCCTCTCGCATGGCTTGGAGTAGTCGCTTTCACGCTTCAGATATACTTCGATTTCAACGGGTATTCGCTGATGGCCATAGGCCTTGGCAGGATGCTCGGATTCGATATCCCGCAAAACTTCAATTATCCTTACATCTCAAGATCCCTTACGGAGTTCTGGAGGCGCTGGCATATGACGCTGTCCGGGTGGTTCCGCGACTACGTGTACATTCCTCTTGGCGGAAACAGGAAGGGCACCGCAAGAACTTATGTAAACCTATTCATCGTCTGGTTCCTGACAGGATTCTGGCACGGTGCAGGCTGGAACTTCATATGCTGGGGCCTGTTTTTCTTTGTATTTCTCTCGCTGGAAAAATCATTCCTTAAGGGCTTTCTTGAAGATCATAAGATCATATCAAGGATATACGCACTGCTTTTTATCGGGCTGTCATGGATGATATTTGCGATAACGGACTTCGCGCAGCTCGGGGTATATACTACAAGACTTGTGGCGTTTTCGAGTCTGCCCTGCAGTGATGATTTTATATATTATCTTAGAAATTACGGAGTTGTCATGGCACTTGGATGCCTGTTCTCTACACCGGTGCTTGCCGCATGGTTTTCGCGCGTAAGGCGCAGGCCTGTCGGGATCGCAGTCCAGGTCGCACTCCTTTTCGTGTGCGTATGCTACCTTGCGGACGCAAGCTACAATCCGTTTTTGTACTTCCGATTCTAGGTACGATCAGTTAATAGTTATGAAAAATGCGTGGAAATGTATAAGTGAATATCCGATGATCGCGGTCTTCTTCGGCTTGTGCGTGTTAATGCTCGCAGGCTACATCGTGCTGCCGCAAAATGATTTTTCCGATATGGAGAACAGATTCCTGCAAAAGAGGCCCGCGGTATCGGCCGCGTCGCTTGCGGACGGGTCATTCATGGACAGTTTTGAGACGTATACGAATGAGCAGATCCCGCTTCGGAACATGTTCGTAAAGTGCAAGGCCGTGTTCGTATGGCTGACCGGTTCGTCGGAAAACGACGGGATCGCAAAAGGAGAGGACGGGTATCTGTTTGATAAAGTTGCAGCGGTAAGTGATAAGGTATATAAGAACATCACCGCGATAAAAAACTTCGCAACAAGTACCGACAGGGATATATATGTCGCAGTGGCGCCTACGTCGACGTGGGTCAATGAGGAGAAGCTTCCGAAGGGCATGCCGGTGCTTGATGAGGTCTCGTGCAATAACGAACTTACACTTGCACTTCGCGACATTCCGAATGCCCACATGATCTATCTTTATGAGGCTCTTAAAGATCATAAGGATGAGCAGCTGTATTACCGTACAGATCATCACTGGACCACAGCCGGCGCGGGATACGCATACCGCGAGATAATGTCAAAGATGGGGCTTGAGGCAAAAGATATCACGCAGTATGAGAAGCATACGGCGGATGATTTTTACGGAACGCATTATGCGAAATACAAAGGTATATTCGTGCAGCCGGATACGATCGAATACTATGATGTTCCGATCGATGAGCTCGTGCTTGAAAAACGAACGGTAAACAACTTGTATGACACAGAGAAGTTGTCGGGGTATGACAAGTACGCGGCGTTCATGTACGGAAACGACGGCAGGTACGAGGTGCATGCCGATAAGGGTATCGGGCGCAACCTTTACATTTTGAAAGATTCTTACGCAAACTGCTTGATTCCGTATCTTGTTATGAATTATGATAATATTACTGTTATCGACCTGAGATATTTCGGCGGTTCGGTAGCGGATGAACTGGCAAAAGATAAGGATGCGGACGTGCTCCTTATGTATAACTGGACGTTTGTAAATGATGACAATCATTTTTATAAGATGGTGGGGAAATGAGTAAGGGAACCAAAAAGAGTAAGGATAGCGATACCCGGAAGATCAAGCAGGTGTATCTGTCCGAAGACGGAAGCGAAGAGACTGAAGTTACCACAAAAGTCATCGCCCGCAAAACCGCTGATGACGAGCAGGATAAGGACGGAGCCGAGCATAAGGTACACGAGGAGCATCATGAACACCATATTTCCGAGGGAAGCAGGACTGTCAGGATAATAGCGGTCGCAGTCGCGATGTTCTTTTCGCTCCTTCTGGCCATGGCTGTCGGAGTCGGTCTTGCTCTCTGGGACAGCAACAGGACGATAACGGAACTCAATTATATCGTTCTTGCAAAAGAGATGCCGCAGGCAGCTCCTTCCGAGGTCATAACGGCCGCAGAAGAGACCGAAGAGGTAATCGAGGAGGCACCTGAGGAGGCGCCTGCCAGTGAAGTTGTCGAAGAGGAGCCTGAGGAAGAGGAGGATTATGGAGCAACGATATCTTCCGATACGGAAGGGCTCGAAAATGTTGCCAAGGCCGGCAGCGATGATGTGCTCGAGACCGCGGATGATTCGACTCCCGCAACGCTTGATCCGATGGCGGATTATCCGCGTGATTTTACGACAGTGGATGAGAGCTACTTTACGGATGCGCTTTTTATCGGCGATTCGAGACTCCAGGGATTCGGATTCTGGTCGGGACTTCCCGCAACATATTACTGCGCTACGGGATTCCAACTGTATAAATACGACACGACGAACGTTGTACAGACCGAAAACGGAAAGGTGCCGATCTTCGAGGCGATGCCTTATGATGCATTTACCAAGATATATATCAAGGTAGGGCTTAACGAGCTCGGATACGGAACCGAGGAGAACTTCGAGAAAACTTACGCGCAGCTTATCGCAAAGCTTAGGGAATATGAGCCCCGCGCGGTCATATATGTTCATGCGATCCTGCCGGTCACGGCAGAAAAATCGGAAAAAGACAAGGCTCACAACAATCCGAACATACGTGTCAGGAACGCCTCGCTCGAGAAGTTTGCAAAGAGCCAGAAAGCGTATTTCCTTGATGCGGGGCCTGTACTGTCCGATGATGACGGAAATCTTCGTCCGGAAATGACGAGCGACGGTATACACCTTAAGCCCGAGTACATGAAGATATGGAGAGAGTATCTTTGCGAGCACGCTGTGCCGGTTGAATAAATGAGAGGAGAGAAAAAGATGAGAAAATTAACGGTTTTGGTTGCTATGGCAGCTGCAGTAGCAGTCCTTGCGGGCTGCGGAGGAAAGAAGGCGGACTTTGATGTCGCAACGCTCGGTAACGATCTTGCAACAAAGATCACTTATGAGGATACGCTTGCACCGATGGATCTTGATTATGCAGGCATGTTCTTAAACCTTGCGGATGTCAATGTTACGAAGGCGGCTATATATGAGGGATCAGGCGGAACAGCCGAGGAGATCATCGTTTTCGAATGTGCATCGGAAGATGATGCAAAGAAAGCGGAGCAGGTAATGAAAACGCGCGTGTCCGAGCAGATCGAGAGCTTTACCGATTATGTTCCCGAAGAGCTTACAAAGCTCAATGCGGCTGTTGTCAAAGTAAGCGGTAAGTATGCGGTCCTGTCGGTATCGGGAACGCCGGATGAAGCGAAGAAGATCATAGATCAGTATATGTAAGACCGTATTGACCGGCGCCGGAGTGGTGCCGGTCTTTCTTTCACCTTGAAATAGTAAGAATATTCACAACATTTATGAATAATATTTAAAAAAATCATAAAAATATAAAATATTGTATTGACAATTACCAAATACGGGAATATAATACAGACATAGAAAAGAGATAAGAGAAGTTGAGAGACAACGGATCCACCGATAACAGGATCCGAATCCGAGTAAAGGAGGTACGGACCACCTAAGAACTAAATTTCCACTTTCAAATGAAACACATAGTGCTTTGAAATTAGAGATCCTTAGTTCACAAGACGATACGAATTGATATAGAGAAGAGATCTACGACAAGGAAAGCGCGATGAGAAGCGAAGATGCGAAGGCAACGAATATTATGCATCATGAAAATGCAGTTCCGGTAGAGTACAACTGAATAAGGTAAGTATACAATGCAAATCCTGATAAAAAGGGTCAGGTAACAGTATCGTTGAACGAGGGATAGTTGATCGGAGGTACAGTCCATTGGATACAGTCTCGAAGTAGAGGCGGATGCAGGTTGAATGATCGGCATCCGCTTTTACTTTGCATAAAATCGCGGGTAAAGATGATATAGATATTGTAGCAGTCCGCTTATTCTGATATACTATATTTTGTATGGGTCTGCTTAAAAAACCACAATTTGAGTTGGTGTCAAAATATGCCCGGATCGCTGTAATGACTGCGGGCGTGATGATTTTCGCCGCAGGCGCTCCGGTGCGTGTTGATGCGGCTCCGTCGGTCACCATAGTCATTGACCCGGGGCATGGCGGGGTCTCGGCTGACGGGGATGAGACCAACTCGGGTTGCAAGTATCACGGACTCGAGGAGAAGAACGTTAATCTGATCACCGCAAAGGCGATGTATGATGAACTTAGCGAGTACGGTAACGTTAACGTTTTTCTGACAAGGGATAAGGATGAGGAGGTGTCGCTCAGCCGCCGCGTCGAGTTTGCACAGGCCAAGGGCGCGGATGTCATCATATCCATACACTACAATGCTTCCGCAGATCATAATTTCTTCGGATCCGAAGTATTCACATCCGCATACGGAGAGTGTTACGCCGTAGGTCATGCGCTTGCAGAAAAGGTCATGAAGGAGTGGGTATCTGAGGGCAACATTCCCAAGGATATCAAGACCAGGATAGGCAAAAAGGGCGATTACTACGGACTTATCAGGAATGGAACATCGGTCGGGATCCCGACCATAATACTCGAACACGGATATCTCGATAATGACAGGGATTACCAGCGGATAAAAAACGAAACGGCATGGAAGAACTTCGGGATCATGGACGCGACAGCGGTCGCGAAGTTTTACGGGCTTGAGAAGAATGTCGTCAAGGAAAGCATCGGCCCCGGGGAGCTCAAGGCACCTTCCTCACCGGTGATGCCTGACGATACGGAGCCTACGGGCGTCAGGCTTGAGATAAACAGTTACAACAGCAATAAAGGCAATGTTGAGTTTACGCTGTATGCCTACGATGACGAGAGTAAGCTCATGTACTACGGATTTATGACCGATGATGTCGATAGGGACACGGTTTTCCCCGAGCTTGAGCTGTGGGACGGAAAGAACGGGAAACTTACGGGAACTTACCACATTCAGCCGGGTTATTCGGGCAAATTGACCGCCAAGGTCTATAATGTTTACCAGCTTGATACGCTGAGCAACACGGTGGAACTTGAGGCAGATGACGAGGCACCGGATGATGAGGAGGACAACGCACTTATCGAAGAAGAGGGAGGGGATGAGGATATAAACCTTACCGCTGCCGAAGAGAGCGAGGCCGATCCCGACTGGATAATAGGCGGAGAAGTTCCCGCGGTTGATACATCGGCGATCGCTGACGCGATAGATAAAAACACCAAGTCAAAGGTTAAGGATTCGTATACGGGGCTTCTGATAGCGGGGCTGGTCGCGGCGGTAACGATAGCCGTTGCAGCGGTGCTTATGATATCGGCGGCGGCCGAGAAGAAGCGCAGGAATCGTAAAAGGAATAAGAATTCGGAAAAAGACGTGTTTGACTGGGCGGATAAATACAATAAAGATTAACGGAAGGCGAAAATCATGAGGATCACATTTATCGGAGCTGCACATGAGGTTACGGGAAGCTGTCACTACATTGAAGCAGGCGACAAGCATATTCTCGTTGATTACGGTATGGAGCAGGGCATAAACATTTATGAGAATGCACCGCTGCCGGTTGATGCGGCGATGATCGATTATGTACTGCTGACACATGCACATATCGATCACTCGGGACTGCTGCCGCTGCTTTACGCAAAGGGCTTCAGGGGGCAGACATACGCAACCGAGGCTACCGTGGATCTTTGCAGCATAATGCTTCGAGACAGCGCACACATACAGATGCAGGAGGCAGAGTGGAGAAACAGGAAGGCCAAGAGATCCTCGGATGTCGGAGAATATGTTCCACTCTATACCATGGCAGATGCGGACGGTGCGATAAAGACTCTCGTTCCGGTCAAGTATAACGATAAGATAAAAATATGTGATGAACTGTCGATCAGATTTACCGACGTCGGACATCTGCTCGGATCTTCCGCGATCGAGGCGTGGTTTACCGAAGATGGTGTGACCAAGAAGATCGTATTCTCGGGAGATATCGGAAATGACAACCTTCCGCTCATCAGAAATTTCCAGACTATAGATGAAGCAGATTATATACTCTGCGAGTCCACATACGGTGACAGGCTCCACTCAAAGGAAAGGGTCGATTATGCCGAAGAACTTGCCAAAGTCATAAGGGATACGTTCGCCAAAGGCGGAAACGTTGTAATACCTTCTTTTGCGGTAGGCCGTACGCAGGAAATGCTCTATTTTATCAGGCAGATCAAGGAGAGGCATCTGCTTGACGATCTCGGCGATTTTCCGGTATACGTTGACTCACCGCTTGCCGTCGAAGCCACCGGAGTGTTCAACAAGAACGTTTACGACTGCTTTGCGGATGAGGCACTCGAACTTGTAAACCGTGGTATCAACCCGCTCGTATTTACCGGCCTTAACCTGTCGATCACAAGTGACGAGTCAAAAGCGATAAACTTTGACAACGAGCCGAAGGTTATATTATCCGCATCGGGAATGTGTGAAGCCGGACGTATCAGGCATCACTTAAAACACAATCTGTGGCGTGAGGAATGTACGATACTGTTCGTAGGATACCAGGCAGTCGGAACGCTCGGACGTTCTATAGTCGACGGCGCAAAAGAGGTCCGTCTGTTCGGTGAGACGATTGAGATAAGGGCTAACATCATGAAGCTTGAGGGCGTTTCGGGACACGCTGATAAAGCAGGTCTTACGAGATGGATGCTCGGATTCAAGAACGATCCCAAGATGGTATTCATCGTTCACGGTGAAGATACCGTCACGGAAACTTTTGCGGAGTATCTGCATGATGAACATGGATTTTCAACGTATGCTCCGTTCTCCGGAACGTGTTATGACCTTATAGCGGATGAATTCGTTGAAGAAACCGCAGGTATCAGGATCGAGGGTGCGAAGAAGAAGACAAGGACCGCATCTACTGTATTCGAGAGACTCCTTGCGGCAGGTCAGAGACTTATCGCGGTCATCAATCACAACGAGGGTGGCGCAAACAAGGATCTTGCCAAATTTGCCGATCAGATCAACAGTCTGTGCGACAAGTGGGACAGATAATGTCCCGAAGTCGATGTTGGTTGTATATCATTTAGATATTCTTAACAACCTTCTCTTTCGGCAGCAGCCTTATCAGTTCTTTTTCAAGCTGTGCCGGGCGGATGGGTTTGGACAGATAACCGGCAAAGCCGAGATCAATGTATTCTTCTTCGGCGCCGCTTATCGCATTTGCAGTCAGCATTATGACAGGGGTATCAGTATTGAGCCCCTGTTTTGATATGATCTTAAATGTTTCTATACCATCGGGTTCGGGCATTCTGTGATCGAGCAGAATAACATCGTATTTTGCACTTTTACAAAGTGTTATAGCTTCGTTTCCGCCAAGTGCGGTATCAACTGCAACCTGTGTGTTCTTAAGGAGTGCGGTTGCGACCTTGAGGTTCATCTTGGAATCGTCAACGATCAGTATGTGCGCATTTGGAGCATGGAAGCTCTCCTTGTATTTATCCCTTTTTCCCGGGTCATCGTGAAGTTTGAATTCTCCTGCAGGGGTCGGATCTTCGACATCCTGGGGCAGTATGAGTGAAAATGTGCTTCCTTCCTCCACGGCGCTTGTAAGAGTTATGGAGCCGTTCATAAGACCGACAAGGTCTTTCGTGATCGCAAGTCCCAGTCCCGTTCCCTGTATCGTCGCATTCTCTTTTTCGTTGATGCGCTTAAACGGATCAAACAGGCTGTCTGTATCTTCATGCGAAACGCCTATTCCGGTATCCGTAACGTCAATCAAAAGTCTGCATCCGTCCTCTTTTGCATCAGTACGTACCCTGATCGTGATACCACCTTTTTGTGTATATTTGACTGCGTTTGATACAAGGTTTGTGATGATCTGACGGATAAGCTTTTCGTCGCCTACAAGCACTGAAGGAATGGAAGGGTCGCATTCTGCCTTGATATACAGCCCCTTTTCCTCTGCCATTTGCGTGAAATTATTAATTATTCCCCTTAGGAGCTTATGCAGACTGTATGCGGCGCATGTAAGCTCCATCCTGTTGGCCTCGATCTTTGAAAAATCAAGTATGTCGTTTATAAGTCCGAGCAGCGTGTCGCCTGAAGAACGGATGCTGTCCGCGTATTCGAGGATCTGTGGATCTTCGGATGTACGAAGTATCATCTCGTTAAGTCCGAGAACGGAATTAAGAGGAGTCCTTATCTCATGCGACATGTTTGCAAGAAAAGTACTCTTTGCACGGTTGGCGGCATCGGCCACGTTTTTCGCTTCGCGGATCTCTTCAAGATACCTGGTTACCTTTGTAATGTCTTCCACAAGGAAATACGTACCGATCTTGTGTCCTTTTTTGTCTGAAAGTTCATTGTAGCGGATACGGTAGTGCCTGTCTTTGGAATCATCGCCGTCATCGGACTTTTCAAGATAAATATGCTCCCCATATGTCCGGCCTTCTTCCTCAAGGCCCCTGATCACGGAAGATATGGGTTCGCTTTCGAAACCAAACTCAGACTCAGTGATTTTAAAACGCTCTTTTGAAAATGCGTTGGCGTATATACAGTTATTGCTTATGTCAAAAAGGATGAGGCCTTCCTTCATGTCGTTGATCGCTCTTCCGATCGACGCTACCATAAGGCTTCGCGGCACGAACTTCTGTATCGAGAAATAGATAAGGGTACCGGCTACTGCATAGAGTATTACGGATGCATCAAGCAGCAGGCCGAACGCCATATAGATGACATTAAGCGCAACTACAAGCAGGAGAACGCAAAGCATCATCACGTATTTGGTACGGTACAGGCTGTAACACCGGAAAATCCTGTAGACTATCGCAACAAACGCAGCCAGAAGAGATATATAATCTATGGCAAGATGGACGTAATACGGAATGTAAAAACCGGTCTCGTAGAAGACGGAGCCGGCGGCGTTGGTTGTCTCATAAATATAAAAAACATGACCGAAGATCAGATTGGCTATTATCGATATTGTATCGGCCGCCATCACAATATGGGCAAACCCGGAAAACTTTCTGATCATTTTATAATGCTCGGTATATCCGAGACAGAATGCGGTCAGATAGAAAATGATCCAGTCGATCGATGCGAAATAAGCTGCGTACGCAACGTTTGCACTTGTTTTGGAAAAAGAGCACGCAATGGCTATGTTGGCCAATATGGCCAGTATCGCCGCAACCAGCGCTCTTCGGATCCATTCTCCGTAGTCTTCTTTTATCTGTTTCATTGCACTGATCGTAAAGCACAGGACCAGAATGGCCATGCAGTCGATCATGACATAGATCATTTTCGTAAACATAGGACTTATTATACACTATTCATTAAGAAATAAAATATGTTATTATGTGTCAGAAGGTGTCATAAGGGACAAAGGAGCTTATGTGATGACAAAAGGTGATATTTACTTCAGAGAGACAGTAAACAGAATACTTAATGAGGGATCGCTTGATGTTAACCCGAGACCTCACTATGCGGACGGAACACCTGCGCACACTCTTTCAGTCAATCATGTGACATGCACGTATGATCTTGCCGCGGGCGAATCTCCGTTCATCACCCTCCGCCCGATAGCCATAAAGTCCTCGATAGGTGAACTTTTGTGGATATACCGCGATATGTCAAATGATCTTGATCTTCTTCGTGACAAATATAACATTACATGGTGGGACGAGTGGGATATAGGCGACCGTACGATCGGCCAGTGCTATGGTGCGACTGTCAAAAAATGGAATCTCACCGAGAACCTTATAAACGATATTAAAAACGATCCGGACGGACGGCGGCATATAATCAATATGTGGCAGGAGGATGATTTTAAACAGAAACACGGGCTCAAGCCGTGCGCATATCAGACTGTCTGGAATGTCAGATATGACGCTCACACATCCGTTCCGATATTGGACATGTGCCTTTTCCAGCGCAGCTCCGATTACCTTACCGCGGGCTGTATCAACCAGCTCCAGTACACGGCATTCCTTATTGCCGTTGCCAACCATCTCGGTTATAAACCCGGACGCTTCACATGGTTTGTTGCAAACGTCCAGATCTATGACCGCCACATGGAGCAGGCAAAGGAGATGCTATCACGCGAGAGCATAGACTGCTCACCTTCGATCACACTCCCTTCGGGAAAATCATTCTGGGACCTTGAAGTCGATGATTTTAAGGTTGAGGGATATCCGAGGGATGAGATAAAAGCAAAGAACCCGCAGTTGAAATTTGATCTGGGAATATGACGGATTCACTTGGTCTTATGTGATCAACGGGTCAGTGGGGATTACGGGATCTTCACTGACCCATTTTATATTACTGACCGGACAACCCATGAGACAGCAGACACTAAACGAATATGTGAAAACCAAATACGGGATGAAACTTTACAAGGTCTCGATAAATGCCGGGTTCTCCTGCCCCAACAGGGACGGGATCATCGGGACCGGTGGCTGTATATTCTGCTCGGGAGACGGATCGGGAGATTTTGCATCCGATCCGAACCTTTCCATAACCGAGCAGATTGACGCAGGAAAGAAGCTGGTAAGCGATAAGCTTCCGAAACAGGACTACGGACTTATCGCCTATTTTCAGGCGTTCACAAACACATATGCACCCGTAGAAAGATTGAGGGAAGTGTACATGGAAGCTGTGCACCATCCGGAGGTAAAGATCATATCGATCGCAACACGCCCCGACTGTCTTGGAGATGATGTACTCGACCTGATATGTGAGATAAACGCCATCAAACCGGTCTGGATCGAACTGGGACTTCAGACGATACATGAAAAGAGTGCAGACTACATTCGAAGAGGCTACAGTCTTGAAGTATACGACGAGGCTGTACGAAATCTTAAGATGCGCGGGATCGAAACGATAGTTCATGTCATTCTTGGGATTCCTTATGAGACAAAAGAACAGATGCTAGAAACCGTAAGATATGTCGGCAATAGCGGAGTGCAGGGTATCAAGCTCCAACTCCTCCATGTGATAGAAGGAACGGATCTTGCGGATGAGTATGCGAGTGGTAAGTTTGAATGTCTGTCAATGGATGAGTACATTGACATTGTAAAAGATGCTGTTGATGTGCTTCCCGATGATACAGTCATACACAGGATGACCGGAGACGGTGCAAAGAAACATCTTATCGCGCCTCTTTGGAGTGCGGATAAGAAAAAAGTACTGAACAGACTTCGAAAGGAATTGTAAAGTTGTCACAGATATTTGTACAGGATCTGACGTTTTCATATGAAGGCAGTGCAGATAACGTTTTTGAGGATCTGACATTCGTAATAGATACTGACTGGAAGCTCGGCCTTATCGGCAGGAACGGAAAGGGCAAGACGACGCTTTTGAATCTCCTTATGGGTAAATATGAGTATAAAGGGAGCATCACAAAAAGCGTCCGCTTTGATTACTTTCCTTACCGGATGACCGAAAGTGACATGTCCGAAACCGCGGCAGATCTTATGAAAAAATGGAAGCCGCATGTTGAACCATGGCAGGTCATGATACAGATGGATCAGTTAAAAATGGACCCCGAATGCCTGCAAAGGCCCTTTTTCACACTTAGTTTCGGGGAGCGCACAAGGGTGATGCTTGCGGTTCTGTTTGCGGACGAAAATGAGTTTCTGCTTATTGATGAGCCGACGAACCATCTTGATGAAAAAGCGCGAAAGACCGTGAAAGAATACCTTGCGTCAAAGAAAGGTTTCATCCTCGTATCACATGACCGGGATCTTCTTGACGGCGTGTGCGACCACATGCTTGTACTTAACCGGGAGACGATAGAAGTCCGGGCCGGTGATTTTTCCTCATGGTGGGAAGACAAGGAGAAAAAAGATGCCTTCAGCCGTGCCGAGAACGAAAAGCATATGAAGCAGATCGGCAGGCTTAAGAAGGCTGCCGACAGGAACAGCAGATGGGCGGATAAGAGCGAGAGCAGCAAGATCGGCTTTGATCCTGTAAAGGAGAATGACAGGAGCGTTTCGACACGCTCGTATATCGGGGCTAAGACAAAAAAGATGCAGGCCAGGGTAAAGGCATTCGAGCAGAGGATCGACCGTGAGATCGAAGAGAAGGAAGGACTGCTTGCCGATATCGAGAGTGTCGTTGATCTGAAGATAACGCCGCTTAAGTATCATAAGGAAATGCTTGTGGATGCATATGATCTTGCGATCCGCTATAAGAGTTCGGACATCGCACTGTTTGAGGGCCTTAGGTTTAGTGTAAAAAGAGGAGAGCGTGTGATCCTGTCAGGACCGAACGGGTGCGGAAAATCAACCATCCTGAAGGCCGTTCTTCAGAAGGCGGGATACAGGTGGCTTGCGGATAATACGGATATTGAGATATCGGGGCGCCTTGATACGGCTTCCGCGATGACAATCTCATATGTCAGCCAGGACACATCGCACCTGTCAGGCTCGCTTCGGGACTATGCGATAAAAAACGGGCTTGACGAGACACTGTTTCTCGCGGTGCTTCGGCAGCTCGATCTTGGACGGGAGCAGTTTTACAAGAACGTTGAAGATTATTCCGAAGGACAGAAAAAGAAAGTCTTGATAGCGGCAAGCCTGATCACGCCTGCGCATCTGTATATATGGGATGAACCGCTCAACTATATTGATGTTTTTTCTCGGATGCAGGTTGAGAAACTGATACTTGAGTACGAACCGACGATGCTCATCGTTGAACACGATGTGAGGTTCCGGCAATCGGTCGGCACAGAACATATAGAGCTGTAAAAAGCCTGAAAATACGTATATTATCTTGATAAGTATGCTGTTTGGAAGTAAAATTCGGTATAAGGAGCGCACGATAAGTGTTTGGAAAGAAGAAGGAAAAGACGGCATCATATGATCCTGCAACCCAGAAGCCTGTTATAAAGTGCAGCATCTGCAACGGCGAACAGGTGGCGGGATTTTGCGACATAAAGACCGGGGCATTTTCAGATGTCATGCTTATAACCGATGAAGCGGATCTTAATGATTTTCGTAAGAAGTACGGTGTGACCGGCGAGATAGAGAGGATATACTGATATGAAATGTATAGCGGCTGTTGATAACAACTGGGCGATCGGATTCAAGGGGAAACTTCTTGTGTCAATCCCGAACGATCAGAAGATGTTCCGGAATGAGACGACCGGGAAGATCATAGTGCTCGGGCGCAAGACGCTTGAGACATTTCCGAACGGACTGCCTCTTAAGAACAGGACGAATATAATCCTGTCCCGCGATCCAAACTATAAAGTCAAGGATGCAACGGTCGTTCACAATGATGAGGAACTGTTTGCGCTTTTAAAAACATATGATTCTGACGATATATATATAATAGGCGGTGAAAGCGTCTATAAAAGATATGTGAAGTACTGCGACACCGCGATCATTACAAAGATCAACCAGGCGTATGAATCGGACGCGTTCTTCCCGGATCTTGAAAAGGATCCCGATTGGACGATGACGGCAGAGTCCGAGGAGATGACGTACTTCAGTGTCGAGTATACTTTCAGAGAATATAAGAATAAAAATGTTGAGGGGGACTTATGAGGAGAACACTCCAAAGGATCGCAAAACGGATCATCACGATCGCACTCGTTACGTGCATGATACTGCCGCTTACTGCGGTGGATACGCATGCCGAGATATTTTATCTGCAGACCGGCAGGAGATTTGATTCGGACTTCTACGCGAATTATTATCCGGATCTTAAGGCAAAGTACGGTTACAATGCGCACAAGCTTCTCGATCATTATATCAATTACGGGATCTTCGAACGCCGGATACCATCTGCGTACTATATAAACAACATGGACGCTCTCGGGATAGGTGATTATGTTCCGGATGAGCTGCTGTACAATAGAAAGAGCCTCAGAAAAGGAATGTCACTCGGAGAGTTCAAGACGGCATACAGCACGGCGTATAACAGGATATGTGTTCCTGCGAAGGCTGCGTTTCCGAACAGGATGGACGGGCAGATGGCTGTTATCGCCCAGAGTATGTATAACTGGATAAATTTCAGCCCGGGGGTAAAATACAACACGAATGTGGCTCATTACAACGATCCCGGCGGTGTGCTCGGATGGTACAGAAACGGCGATAAAGGGGTAGAGGGGCCTTTTTACGGTGCATCATCAGCAGGCGCGACAAGGGCTGTGGGCCTGTGCCTTAATATACTTGCGATACCATATGAACATGTGAATGAGAATACGTGGAAGCACCAGTTCGTGCGCGTAAGATATAACAACAAGTATTATGTGATCGATCCGTATGTTTCGCCGAGTGTAATGGAAGAGACTTACTATGTGCGGCTATATCCGCCGTATATGTGGTAGTTATTCGCCTTCCACTATATCATATGTACCGTCGGAATATTTTATGATGTAGGTGCCGGTATCGTATCCGCACTTTTCATAGTTCTCGCGGGAGATCTCATGCTTTTCTACCGGCGCATCAGATGATGCGCCTGTATTTGCGATCTCGTCAAGTATCTCGCGGCTGCTGCGTTCCTCCTTGTCCTCGTCAAGAAACTGCTTTGTTTCCGAAACCTTTATCTTAGGGGCCCGGGCGGTGGGCTTTTTGCCCGCATCTTTTGATGCCATCGTAAGAAGTACAACTCCGAGACATGTCAGTACAGCCAGTACGGTAATTACCGTTATTATTGTTTTTGCAGATTTAGAATTCACAGTTCCACTCCATTTCTTTTGTAAGTCCTGAGGAAGGATAGTTGGCATATGATTTTTTGTAATATTCTTTATTGGCCTTCGCCTGATCCATCTCCGCATCGAAAATGTACCACTTGCCGTCAACTTTGATCTCGGTCCATGCGTGGTCTGTCGGGAATCCGGAAACGCTGTCTATGCGCCCGGTTGCGACCCTGCTCTCGTAACCAAGACCCTTTGCAAGATAGGCAAGACCCGCTGCGTAGCTGCTGCAGTTACCCTTTCCGGTTGAAAACAGATCGAGCGCGTAGGTTTTTGTCCAGTTGTTGTCAAATATATCAGTGAACCTTTTATATGAATATGTGTTCATCATGAAGTCATAACATGCCCGAAGGGCTTTATCTTTGGGCATTTCCTCAACGCCAAGAGATGCAAGGATCGTATCCACCGATTTTTTAAGCGGAGTATCGGCATATTCGGGCGTTGCGGTTTCGGCGGGTTTATCGGTGTCATCTTCCGTGTCCGAACTGCTTACAGGCGAGGTGTTTTCTGTGGTGCCGCCGTTGGACTTTACTATATCCTTCACCTTTTTGCGAAATGACGGAGAGCGATTTTCGAGAGCATATGGAGATAAGCTTTTGACGGTCTTCGGAATGCTCACGCCGGAAAGCCCCTGCGGTATGCATATCAGTTCGGTCTTGTCCTTATTGTACAGGCAATTGCAGAACGAGCAGTATTTCGGGTTACTCTCGCTTACGGTTATTTTTCGAAGGTCGTGGAGATTGATAAAGGCGTCGTCGGAAATGCTCGTTACTGATGCGCCGATGTTTAATGAAGTGATGTAATAGTTTGTGAACGTCCTGCCGGTGATCTCTGTCATTTCCGCCGCATTTGCCGCGACTATTGCAGAAGATGACATGCTGATAAAAATCA
>JAEEGL015059643.1_pt1 | contig 17543 bp, 13 predicted proteins | sample 9134231 | NCBI WGS metagenome assembly JAEEGL01 (sample SAMN16246548, study PRJNA631951) | gut metagenome | biome: gut microbiome; feature: rumen; material: fiber-attached | host: Bos | place: Iran: Karaj | collected 2018-10 | reverse complement strand
GATCCGTATTCTCGTCTATCATGTCCGCATCATCCTGGGACAATTCAAGAACAGTGACAACTATCTCTTTGATCTTCTCTTCCATAAATAACCCCGCCTTTCTACTCTATGACTTCCTTACATTTATCCAGAAGTTCATCCGTTCTTCTCTCATCATGTCCCATGCACAAAGTGAACAGTCTTCCGTATTCTCCGACTCTGTCCGCTCTGATGGTCTCCGATGTATAGATGAACACTCCGTCGTCTCCCTTATATGATATACCCGCATCAGCCAGTTTGGAAACCGCCGTTTTGTAATTATCTCCTGACCCCAATCTGATCCTTCTGTATGATGCAAAGATCTTATCAGTCACGCCCTTGCACCTGCTCGGAATAAATGAGAGATAAGTCGAGAGCGTGAACCGTCCGTTGATCTCCACAATAGGTATCAGTTCGCCGTTACTTAAGATCATGGCATCGATACCAAGTACACCGCGATAACCTTCAGCCATCAGTTCTCTGCCGATGATCATACCGCATTCGATACACTGTCTTGTTATCTTCTCATCAAATGACGGCGGTATGACCGAACCTGTATATACCGTTCCGCTGACTCTCTGTTCCTTAACGGAGAACACTTCTACCTTGGGATCATTTTCACTCCCTCCGACATAAATCTGATAATTTAAATCGGTCAGCTTATCACACCACTGTTCAACTATCCATTCTCTCTCCACAGAGATATCATAAAACCTCTTGATGATAAGCAAAGTGCTCTTAAGCTTGGCTGCGGTCTCTATGACCCATAAGCCCTTGCCTGATGCACCGTGAGGCTCTTTGATGATGATCTTACCGAATCTGTCAAGATACTCTCCGGCTGCCTCGCACAGTTCATCATAACCCAGACACACCTTGCCTTCAGGAACCTTAAAATCATGTTCTATGGCAAACTTCCTCGAATATACTTTGTCATTTACTTTGACGGCACTCTCACATGACGGCCCAAAAAATGAGACACCGAGTTTTTCCGCGATCTTTTCTTCAAGCGATGACACACCGTACGGGACAAAGACCACTTTGTCCTTATCGCTGATCATTTCCCTTATTCTTCCGGCCAGTTCATCATCTTCAAGGACTATCTCAGAGATACTCTTATCATCATCCTTAAGATTGGGGCAAACTATGGACGGGATCTCAGCGCCGAACCTTTTCATCTCCTCAAGGTATTCCGTATCCGGTTCATCCCTCAATATCAATATATCCTGTGGTCTTGTGATAAGCAGGTTCATCTCTTCCATGTGAGCTACAATGGTATCATCCCCTGCACTCTTTACCGTAAAGACATCGCTGTTCCAGTATTTCTCAACACCGATATTAAAGAGCCATATCACCGTATATTCATCATTTTCTCTTATATGCTTAAGCAGATCAAAACTCATCTAGAACTCCTGACCTTTAAGGAAATCTTCGCTCTCTCCCCGATGTCTCAGGATCTTAACACTGTCTCCGTCAACCAATATCTCAGCAGGAGATTCATGGCTTAAGAAAAGTGAAGGACTGTATGTATAACCGTATGCTCCCGACTGTTCTATCACGATCAGATCGCCTGCATCCGTATTCTCATCGAGTTCAACCTTCTGTCCCATAACATCCAGACTGGTACATAAAGGGCCGCATACCGTAGCCTCAGTCTTTTCACCGGTCTGTCCATGGATAATAGCTCTCTGCGGAAAGTTATTGCGAACAAATCTTCCGAGGAAAGCTGCAGAAGAATGGAAGTTAGATCCTCCGTCACAGATAAGGAATCTCTGTCCCTTGGAATCCTTGCGATAGAGAACCTTTGTCACCATCACTCCGGCTGTTGCCATCAAAAATCTTCCGCTCTCAAATATCACTTCGACTCCCTTAAGCTTATCGTCCATACGATCCTTAAGAGAGTGCATCTGTTCTTTAAGCTCCTGCATGTCAAGGGGCTCTTCGTTTTTAAAATACTTAACACCGAAGCCTCCGCCGCAGTTGAGATACTTAAGCTCTAAGCCATACTCTCCCGAGAGTTTAATTGCCAGATTCATGGCATATTCCGTGTTGCCGATTATGTCTGCGACCTTAAGCATCTGTGTACCCATATAGATCTGGAAGCCTACGGGCTCTATGTTTTTAAAAGATGCGAGCTTCTCAAAGAAAGTCCCGTCCAGTTCTTCCTCTTCCACACCGAACTGTGAGGGGATACCCGTCATTTTGATCTTGGCGTTGGAATAACACTGTGAAGGATTGATCCTGAGCGCGATCTTAACCTTCTTACCCTTACCGCCGGCGATCCTGTCAACAATCTCCGCTTCATACAGAGAATCTATATTGATGACCTTAAGATCATTCTCTATGGCAAATCCTATCTCCTCCTCAGTCTTGCCGGGAGATGTAAAAATGATATCCTCGCCCTTAAAGCCTGCCTTAAGGGCTGCCGTTATCTCTCCCTTGGAGGCTGTCTCTATACCCAGACCTTCCTCTCTGAAGGCACTGCAGATTCCTACTAATGGATTGCATTTCATTGCATAGAACAATCTGCTCCCGGGGTATATCGAATCCTTGAGGATCGCGCTGTTGTTCTTTATGACACTCTTGTCATATATGTAGAGAGGCGTTCCGTATTCGGATGCCAGACTCTCGATCTTTTCATCTGTAAAGATATTGCTCATTATTGCCTCTTATATATTCGGGTCTCATCGGGATGGGTCTGTCCTGCTGCCCAGTCAATGACATAGCCTTTAAGGTCATACCATTCATCCGCGTTATGCTCCTTTAGGTTCTTCTCAATAAAGGGATAGGACGCTGCCAGATCAACAAGCTGAAGCTCTATTCCTCTGTAATCCGTGATCCCGGATACTCCGGCCTTGATAAGACAGTCATCGGGAGTTACCTGACTTGACTCTATATCAAGATCCCTTACGAACATCGTATATGTCCTGGTCGAACTGACTCCGTCGGCATCCACATATTCACCTGTAAAATCCTTGTAATATCTGACGGGAAAAGAAAGGCTCTCTTCTACGAAATGTTCGAATGTATAGCAATCTTCCAAGGTAACATCTATAAGCAGGTTCATGCCCTTTTTCTCGTAGAGATATCCGAAAGGAGAATCCGCACTCCAGGCAGTCAGATTATGCATGGATGCAAGATACCCGGCATCATGACCCCAGACCATAAATGAATAGAGAGGATGCTCGGTGCGAACAAAATCCTGCCTGTTAGCAAGGATCCAGTTGCCCAGAGCCCCTACTTCTCCCGGAGTCTTGCGCACATCATACGGTATGCCTCTGCAGAAGCTCCATGTGAACATGGGGATAAGTATCGTTCCTTCTTCACCGACAAGTTCCTGTAATGCATCCGTTAACTGTCCGTAAAAAGAATCTCTGCCGGTCCTACCCTTAAAGCCGCACTGCTTAACTGCATCCATCGTAAGCCTGGTCACATCGGAAGATATATATATGATATCGCCTTTGCTTATTCCAAGCTCCGCACATTTCTTTATAAATCCGTCTATATATTCAGTCTGGTTCATTTTGCGTAATTCCTGTTTTGAGCTTTCCGGCCCTGAAGATCTATACGTGATAGTACTCCACCAGCTTCTTCACCGCTTCTATCACATCAGCCTGTTCATCATCACTTAATCCGTAATAAAGCGGAAGCGACAATATCTCTTCATAGAGCGCTTCGGCATTGGGGCAGAGTCCTCTCTCATAACCGAGTTTCTTATAGTGAGGGAAATAGTAAACGGGAATATAATGCACGTTGCAGCATATTCCTTCTGCTCCCATGGCATCAAAGAATTCTCTTCTTCCTGTCTTAAGCTTTTTAAGATCAAGTCTGAGTATATACAAATGTCTGCAGGTATCGGACTTATCTATCTCTTTCTGCACAATGACTCCGTCGATCTCACTGAAGGCTTCATCATATTTCGCTACCAGTTCCTTGCGGCGGGCTTTGAACATATCAAGCTTATCCAGCTGGCTTATGATAAGCCCCGCCTGTATGTCCGTGATCCTGTAGTTATATCCGAGTTCGACCTGCTCATAATACCACGGTCCGTCAGACTCATTCTCCATGAGGCTTAAATCTCTTGTTATACCGTGTGACCTGTAAAGAAGCAGCTTCTGATAGAGGTCATCTCTGTCCGTAAGAACCGCTCCGCCTTCTCCGCCGGTAACCGTCTTAACCGGATGGAATGAGAAGGTCGTCATATCAGCCAGAGTACCTACGGGTCTGCCGTTATACAATGTGCCTATTGAATGAGCAGCATCTTCTATAGTGGTGATACCATGCTCCTTGGCTATAGCACTTATCCTGTCCCAGTCACATGCCTGCCCCGTATAATCCACTGCCACGATAGCTTTTGTCTTATCAGTGATCTTGGCTTTGATCGCCTCGGGATCGATATTGTAAGTCTGAGGGTCTATGTCTGCAAATACCGGTCTGGCTCCCACATAAAGAGCGCAGTTCGCACTGGCTGCAAATGTGATGGGAGTGGTAATGAGTTCATCTCCTTCTCCCAGTCCTGCTGCCATTGCAGCTATATGAAGAGCGGCCGTTCCGTTACTGCATACTACAGCATGTTTGGCACCTGTTAGTTTACATAACTTATCTTCCAGCTCTCCTATCTTGGGTCCGCATGTCAGATAGTCCGACTTAAGCACATCTTCCACGGCCTTGTAATCGGCCTCATCCAGGAATTGATGCCCATAATACAGTTTTTTATCTCTTACGGGTGTGCCACCCTCGATCGCAGGTTTGCTCATTGTATTCCTCCCCTTAAATATGGGATTTTTGGCTGTTCATAACTTAAGATAGTATATCACATTTTACCGTATTATGGTATTATGGTTAGAGAGGAAAGCTGGTAAGGCTTTTATCTTATTTCTGATCATTTCCGGGGAACAAAGCAGTATGAAAAAAATATCAGTTGTGGTGCCTTGTTACAACGAGGAAGCCACTATAGCGGAATTCCATAATACAGTAAGTTCTTTATGGAAAAAAGAGCACATGTCAGATAAATACGAACTGGAACTGTTATTCATAAATGATGGTTCTTCTGACAGTACTCATAGTATCATCTCCTCCTTAAGTGAGAAGGACAAAAATGTCAGATATACCTCTTTTTCAAGGAATTTCGGTAAAGAAGCCGCCATTTTCTGTGGTCTGAAACAGGCCACGGGCGATGCAGTGATCGTTATGGACTCTGATCTTCAACATCCACCGGCAACTATGATCGAAATGATATCAAAGTGGGAAGAAGGATTTGACATAGTTGAGGGAGTAAAGTCAAACCGAGGCAAAGAAAGTCGTTCTCACGGTCTTTTTGCCGGATTATTCTATAAAATGATAAGTCGGATGGTTGGTTTTGACATGGCAGGTTCTTCCGACTATAAGCTTATTGACAGAAAAGCCGTTGACACACTTAATTCTCTGCCGGAGAAGGCAACATTTTTCAGAGCGCTAAGTTATTGGATCGGGTTCAACCAGACAGTAGTAAAATATGAGGTTGCCGACAGGGTAGCCGGCGAAAGTAAGTGGTCAGGTCTTTCTCTGTTAAAATATGCCGTAAGTAATCTGACTTCCTTTACCTATGCTCCACTTCATCTTATCGCGATAGTAGGATCCATCATTATCCTCATAGGCTTTGGCTTGGGAGTAGATGCCATAATTTCCTACATTCACGGTGAATCAGTCGGCGGTTATCCTTCGCTCGTTATACTCATCACTCTGGCCACCGGAGGAATAATGCTGAGTCTTGGAGTCATAGCTGTATATATTGCCAAGATGTATTCAGAGATCAAAGGAAGACCAAGATATATAATTGACAAACAGAAATGATCCCAAGATTATTAAAGCCGCCTTTCGGCGGCTGTTTAATTATCTGACCACATTCATTGCAGCATCATATTCTATATCTCTGTTCTCTGAATACAAGAATCTCTTGTCGTCCTCCCCATACTCAATATAACCCTCTTCTTTAAGTGCTATACCCGGATGGCACAGCACTTCCATTATCCGGTCTTTACGCACGGCATATTCCTTCATGTCTTTCATAAGCAGTCCCACTCTGATCTCATCCATCTTACCACTCATAACAAGTCCCCACATTAATCCATAGGATATTCCTGCTTTGCTGAGTTTCCTCTCCATTCTGAAAGACAGTATGTTGAGAAGTATATTCTTAATCATATTCACAGTCGGATATGTTCCTTTGATCTTTTTAAACGGTCTTATAGGTTCCCTCGATACTCTTACAAATGTCAATTCATTCAAAAGTCCCAGTTCTTCAACAGCAGACATCATAGCATCAAATACTACCGGGATCATGTGTGTATGCATGTGACTGTCCAGCCTCAGTCTGACATTTCTACCACCCGATATTCCGGACCCATTGTCCTTTGACATATTCGCCCCATTCGGCAATTTGTCAAAAACCCGTTTTATCTGTAAGACAAATTCCCGGGTAAGTTCATCTTTGATAACTTTTCTTCTGCCCGGAATGAAAGACGAAATAAACAATTTCCCCCATGATGTATGGAAGATCCGTCGACTCTTCTCCTCATCTTCATAACTGTATGTAAGGAGATGATCCGTTATACCTGCAAGAGAAAAACCATCCACTATATCCAAATGAACAGAAAGAAGAGGTTTTTTTGTAAGGCGATCCCACTTATCATTAAGATAGTCCATGCACTCATCAAACACGGTCATATTGGGGATTATGCTTATACTGTCAAGTTTACCCGCCTCTATTAATTCCATTATCCTTACGGCATTATTCATGGATACGCCATAATCATCGGCATGATAATCTATATAATTCTTTTCTGTCATCATAAGCCTCCAAGCTACATGTTGCCTGTTTCACATGCTTATCAGAAACGGACTTCTCCTTCGTGGGTCAGAATGGAAATGTTTCTTATTTCCTCTATGTTGCCTAATCTCTTCATGAGTTCATTTTCATTATCCGTACGAACTTCAATTATTATGTCGAGTCCCGTTCTTTTCAGATTCCTCGATTTTACCTTGACGTCCCGGCACAATTCTTTTATATGATCCATTACCTTAGATTCATACTCAGTGCCTTCTCCGTTAATAATCAGCAAATATGGTTTCTTTTTTACGGGTATATACTCCAATACAATAATCCCTACAGTCACCATCAATGCCACGATGACTGCGATCTCAAAAAGTCCTGCTCCGCATATGATTCCCTCTCCTATACTCCAGAATAAGAACAGAAGATCCATGGAGTCTTTGACTGCGGTACGAAAACGAACGATAGAAAGTGCACCTACCATACCCAGAGAAATGACTATACTGCTCTGCATGGCTATGATTATCCCTGCCGTAACAACAGAGATGACAGCCATTGCCACATGAAAACTTCTATCATAAAGTGAACTCTTATTTACCAGTCTGTATATAAAGTATATATATATGCCTATGGCAAATGTTATTGCCAGGATCGTCACCACCTGACTGGTCGGCATATCTGTACCTGAGAATCCCTCCAACACCGAGCGTCTTATCGCATCTTTAAAACTCATTTAGTATTTCTCCTTTAAACGTATTCTCCCGTTCTTGCATAATAATATTTTGAATATGATATCCGTTGAAGATCACCTATATCCAGCACAAATCTGATATGATCCGGCAGCAATTCATCATATTTCACCTCCATGATATGCTGCCCCACAGGCAAAACCGGCGTAATGCAGGTATTTGAATCCCAAATATCCGTAAACTCTGTTCCCGCGCCTATATTCTTATCGTAAGTTATCCTGACATTACCTGCATCATACGTATATGCCTTACGCTCATATTCAATCAGTATTACCGGTTGCATTCGCCTGTATTTCATTTCGCTGCACAGTTTGATTATAAGATAATCACCATTATCCAGATAAAGATCATCATCCATGTTAAAGAGTCTTTCTGCTTCCGTTCTGCTTATTTTCACAGATCTTTTCCTGGTAAACCCATGCAATTTACTCTTCAGTTCCAGTTGTATGATATCATCTTTCATATCATAGGCACGTATCCTGAATTTCTCGCGTTCATCAGTTCCTGCCTCATTCTGCATAAGGCCCGTATCATACATATCATCAAAATATATGCTCCTTATATTATATATTCCGTCAACTCCATGTATGTCAGGTTCACATATATGCTTTAATCGGCTCTCAATGATCATCCAGTTTTCTTCAGTGACCAGGTATTTATCTTCTACTCTGTATTCCATATCCATATCAGATTCGTGAAATGACTGCTGTTTTTGTAGTATGATCTATTTATTCCATCGCCATCTCATCAAAAAAATCAATCCTTTGTTTTGAAAACTCTATCAGTTTATCATATGCCTCATCGCTTCCGGGAAAAGCACCCCTGCCATCGTACATGGTCTTCCATCTTAAATATTCAGCCTTATAAGCTCCATTAAGGCTTTCCCGTACAGACATCAGCTCATCGCCACAAAGGACATCTTCTATATCATCACGTTTTTCATGATATATCTTATAAAACAACTCGCGGAACTCATTTTTCTGTAATAGTCCTTTATACCAGCCGGATGCATCTGTATGGGGATACAGTTCCGTAAATCCTAACGGCGAATCATAATCCATCCAATCCTGATAGTTTCCAAGTGACATATCATAATCCCAGCCCGGCGCGCAATAGAGACGACCGTCAGTGCTGTCACTGTCCTTATAATAAAATGCGCTGCTTACTCCGCCATCATAATTCTTAATAATCTCTTCTGTAATATATGTCAGAACAAACGACTCCTCATCTATATAATCCGAATATGTCCTGCCGCTTTCATCTGATCCGTCAGCAGACATTATAGCAGATTCTACATCATTCATATAGTTTCTTATATAATCCACTTCCTTATCCGTCGCATATCTGGGTGTATGAATGATGAAGTGTTCATTTCCTTTCGTGATAAAAGAACCTGTGTATTTTTCTGCATCCAACACAAAACGTTCATCATATTCTCTCTCCAGCAGATATCCGCCGGTTATATCTGTTCCGGATGCATCGATATCTATCCTTTCGGCACTTATCTCGGGAGGAACACACAGGTAATATATCCCCATAAAATCTCCGTCTATATATAAACCCGTGAACAAACCGGCCACGGCAAATCTGACACCCAAATCTTCCTGCAATCTTCTGGCCAAATGATTTCTTATGAGTGTATCATCCGAAGCGTTTGCGATAAGCGCATATTTTGTACCGGAAGGTTGTCCGAGAAGTGAAGCTTCTCTTTTCAGGTTTATTGAAAACGGCTTCTTGGTCCATTCTTCAGAAGCCCATGAATAGTTTCCTCTTCCTTTGATATATTCCAGGCCTCCACTGTACAACAGCTTACCTTCAGTATCATATACGCTTATCCGTCCGGTCTCCTTATATTCTTTATCAGAATATACTTTATCCAGATTCCCCTGAGCCGTCTCAACGAATATTGTCGGAAGTCCCGTGTACTTCACGATCTGGGGATCACTTTTCCTTACTGCTTCAGAATACTTTATCTTACCGTCGGGAATATAACCCGGAAGAAAAAGATATGCTCCTTCATCATCGTGATACAACGCTATATCCTGATCTTTATATCGTACATAGTCCTTATTTCGGTATCCGTAACCGTCTTTAAAACAGAAGAATGCTATTACGAATATCGCGAACACTGCTACTATTGCCTTTACAATCTTATGGTTATTCATACCGGTATCACTCACTGTCCTGCCACCGTTTCATATTTTTTCCTGTGCGCCGTACGATTCTTGTAAACTGCCGCGTAACTGATACAAAATACAAGGGTAATCAGAGATATGATCATCCCGGTATACATTCCCTTCGGAACAAAACGCAATATCATTTCTTTTTTGGGAAAAGCAGATGATAAATCTCCGGGCCTGAGATACATAAGTGCACCATATACACTTGTTCCTTCTATATTCCACCCTTTTTCATAAGGAATGGTCATAAAGATTCCTGTCCCATCCGGAATGTCATTTATCTTAACAGATGAAGGTGATATCAACTCAACTGACAATCCCCTTTTTAATATCTCTTCATACAATTCCCTGACAGAATCCATATCCTCTGTCACAAATATCGGTTCTCCGAAATCCGCTTTATCTGAGTCAGCTTCAATTCTGATCCTTATCTTGTCTCCCGCATTATGATATCCGAGATTAAGGACCTTATAACTACTGAGATTGCCATATCCTGTCAGTATCTCATCGTCCATATATACTGCCAGCCCCTGTATCTTATCCATTATCCCGTTGAGATACATGTATACCTCTCCGTTCTCTGTCACTGTCAGATCTGCTTCCATATATGACTCAGACACTACAATATCCTGATCAAGAGGTATGAACAGATCTGCCTCATGCCCTGCCAGTCTCCCGACGATATCCTCCTGAAGAGAAAACGGATCTTTATCAATAGTTCTCGGATCATTTATATCCGTAATGCCTGTTAAGAAATCTTCATCTACAGCCACAGCCAAAGGGAGAGCATATGGATTCCTGTAAACGCTGACCGTTTCATTGTCATAAGACTCCATTTTGTAATAGTCACAATGAACCGGAGATTCATCTTCCGTAATGATATATCTGATACCTAACAGCATATCCATGGTGACCGTATTATCATGCCCGTAGTGAGTATAGAGCGCATCATCATTGAATCCGCATTTCTGCAGGAAATATCTCACATATGTCATTCCCGCCGAACTATAGTGCGTCACACCGTTATATCCGTACATCATGGCATCATTTTGTTGTCTCGGAGTAAGATTCTCCATCCTGTAAAATCCGGTATCTGCTTCTTTGATCTTTTTAACAACTGTTTCCGTGGATCTTATCTTGTTTTGATAATAAGACATCTTTTCGGCATTCATTGCTATAAACGGATAGGTAAAGATCGCATTAACGAGTAATTCGGCACAAAGAACAAAAGAAACACCGATCATTATCATTTTTGATAATGATTCACTTATAATACATTCAGCCATGAATAAAAGCATCATTCCACCGACGATCAGAGCCTGATTGAGTATGAACATCTTTTTTCCCGTATAATCATATCCTTTCATAAATACGGATATCAGCATGATCTCGGAAATGGCAAAAACAAGCAGATAAATCATGTACAGGTGTTTCTTTTCGGTCTTAGCAGCTGCTTCGCCCTTTTTTATTCCGATTCCCGATAAATATTCATATGCACACAGGATCACGGTAAATACAAATAACGGTGCCTGTCTGTAAGGATGTCCTGAAGGTTCCATGAGCGCATGCCAGAGAAGATTGATCGGATCTACACAAAAAGAAACCGACATTATAAGAATTATGACCAGTCTTCCCAATCGTTCTCTGATCGAGATAAGCCTGTCAAAAAAGTACAAAATAGCAGGGATCAGGATAAGAACTCCTGAATAGATCTGAGGCAGCCCGAATCTTGGTTGTACAGAATCATACGCCAATGCAAACAGTTTACTGAAAAGGTCTATCGGTGTAAGCATCCTGCCGGTCGCTTCCATACCAAGTTCTGTTATATCCTTTGGACTGTTTGCCAACTCAAGAAATGTGGGGAGCAGGACAACCGCATCCAGCAATACCGGGATAACTGTACAGATGAACAGGTTTCTGATCTTTATGACCGGATGCGGATCTTTCAGTGTCCATAGTCTTACCAATGTCCAACAGGCAACATATAAGAGGACCTGATATGTGATGTAATAATTGAACAAAAGCATGAATATCAGAACAAAAACGTATCTTCCACAGTCTTTTAATGTCGGAGTGTCTGTTCTAATGACCTCGTCTGCAGCCAGCATGATAACAGGTAACAATATCACCACATCAGTCCACATCATATTCATGCTGTGAGCGATCAAAAAGCCGCTGAATGACCATGCTACAGAGCCCATGATCACACATATCCCCTGTCTTAACGGGATACCTCTGTTTTTTTGGTTTTCTTCAGTCTCATCTTCTTGCATTTTTCCAAAATTTCCGGAAAGGAAAAGTGCCATAATAAACGCTCCGGCAACAAGCGTAAGTCCTATTACCAAGGTTACAGCATTGGGAAGATCTGCAATATCAACAAAACTGAAAATGATAAAAAAGGGATTACTAAGATAATATATACAGAATCCAATCATTCCTGATCCCAGAGCGGTTTCGAAAGAATAAAGGACGCTGCCTTCACCCGAAAGAACTCTTTTATAATACGAGTAAAAATCTATGTACTGACGTTTCAGATCGTACATGATCCATGTATTGTCTCCTAAAGGCGATAAGTGGCATGAGAGCAACAGCAACAGATACATGCACATAACAATAACGCCTGCTAAGCAGGCGTATCTGTATCTGTTTTTTATTATATTTATATCATGTCCCTGTCTCATGAATTAACTCCTAACGGACCAAAGAGCATCATTTTTCAAGTTCGACATCCTTAAGCAGTTCTTTTATCTGCTCTACCGTAAGCCACTCCGAATTATTACCCGAACTATACGAAAAGCCTTGTTCAACCGGTTTCCCGCCGGGTATTGGAAGCTGTCTCTCATTCCATGTCATCTGCGGATACACAATAAAGTGCTTATCATACTCGTATGTGGTCATGGAATCCTCAACCGTGACCATGATCTCGTGAAGCTTCTCACCTTCTCTTATACCAACTTCAGGCATCTCGCAACCCGGAAGCATAGCTTGAGCCAGATCGGTTATCTTAAAGGAAGGTATCTTACTTATAAAAGTCTCGCCTCCTCTTGCCTCGGAGAGCGCCTTGATCACAAGTTCCACACCCTGTGTAAGGCTTATCCAGAACCTGGTCATGCGGTAATCTGTAATAGGAAGTTCCTTTCCCCCGTTCTTAATTATGTTATTGAAAAAAGGAATAACCGAACCTCTGCTGCCTGCTACATTACCGTAACGGACGATTGAAAAATTGATGTCGCTGGTTCCACTGTATGCATTAGCTGCTATAAAGAGTTTATCAGATACAAGTTTAGTTCCACCGTATAAATTTACCGGATTGACTGCCTTATCAGTGGACAAAGCAACAACTTTGCGAACTGTCCCCGAATCAAGAGAAGCATCGATGACGTTCATGGCACCATGGATATTGGTCTTGATAGCTTCATTAGGATTATACTCACAAGCCGGTACCTGCTTAAGTGCTGCTGCATGAACCACATAATCAACTCCCACAAGGGCTCTTGAGAGTCTGTCCCTGTCACGCACATCGCCTATAAAAAATCTGAGCTTATCAGCATATTCCTTCATGTCGTTCTGCATGACAAACTGCTTATACTCATCTCTTGAATAGATGATGATCTTCTTAGGATTATAATGTGTCAGCACATATTTGGTGAAGCATTTGCCGAAGGAACCTGTTCCGCCGGTCACCAGTATGGTCTTGTCATTTAACATTTCTTCTCTCCGTTCCTTATATTCAATACATATTTCTGTTGATTCCAAAGTCTACAACGGACATTTTACCACAATGTCAGTTTTTTTTCTCTATAAACTTATTTTCATCCAGACTGTAGTGACCACCCTTAAATATTTTATGTTTAACAACCCACCAGCCCGGAACCCATATCCTCTGTTTCATCGCAGGGGATACAGAACCGATCATCCAGCAGTTCTTCTCACAATGCTTAACCTGATCTCTTACCTTGGCCGCCTGCTCTCCCGTCCATATCTCATCCCAGGTCTGATCGTGAAGATTGCCCATGGACATCTTCTCCGTGGATCCGTTACACGGAAGCACATTGCCATAGGGATCCAGGAAGAAGCCGTTGCTTCCCATCTCACATGGTAACAGTCTCGGCTGATCATAGATATAGTTGATCAGTCCGTGGTTAAAGTATGCTCTGCCCCATTTCTTCGGGCTATTACTCTTAAGAAGCTCATTTATCAGCTCTTCGAAAGCCTTGGATACTTTGTACTTGTCATCGATCTTATTATCCGTCTTACGGAAATAGAAACTGTTATGGAGAGTCGCTGTGGCGAATTCCATCCCAAGCTCGCAGGACATATGGTAAAGAGGAACCAGATCCTTACAGTTCATATCCTGGACAGTCATGCCGAATCCGACATCCTTATGGCCCATCTCAACCAGTTTCTTAAGTGTTCCGTAACCTCTGTTGAATCCGTCCGGAAGTCCCCTTATCGCATTGTTGGTCTCCTCTAATCCTTCAATTGATATCCTGATTCCGATCTCGGGATATTTTTCACACAGTTCGATTATCCTGTCGGTAAAATATCCGTTGGTTGAGATAACGATCCTGGGGGTCTTCTTATATAACAGTTCCACAATGTCCCCTATATTCTTACGGATAAACGGCTCTCCTCCCGTGATATTTGTAAAAGCCATATCAGGCAGTTTCTTAAGAGTCTCAAGATCTATTTCTTCTTCCGGTCTCGTGGGATCCTTAAAGCAATCGCACATATTACAATGAGCATTGCACCTGTATGTTATTATGATTGAACCATGTAGATTATTTCTGATCATATATCACCTTTCGTCATTATGATTACTTTCTTCGTCCGACTCTTCCGGAGGGAAGATGAGTTCACCGAACTCATCTTCGTCATAGTCCCCAAAGAAACTTGCCTCACCTTTCCGGATCGAAGCCATGAGTATGATGATCGCAAGTGTAAGCACGCTCACGATCACACCCACAACGAATCCTTCGGGAATAAAGTTTAACTCGATCCTTATATCTTCATCAGGTCCAAGTTCTTTCTGTTGTAAGGCTTCGGTTACCGGAATATACATGAGCGAATCATATACTTCGACCGGCTCAACTTTCACTCCGCACACCTTTACTTTCCATCCCTTCTGATACGGAATAGTAGTAAATACGCCAACCTCTCCACTTATGTCGTCTCCTACAGTATATGCACTGTCCAAAGTCATTGCAAGTTTGGATGCACTAAGCTTATCGATCTTTGCATGTCGGGCAATCGTTTTGTTATAGGCTTCCCTGAGAGCATCTGTATTTTCAGTTACAAAGATCGCGCTTCCGAACTCACTTGAATCATCTGCTATCACATGCATCATCAGATAATCCCCTTTTTTGTAATATCCCAGGTTAAGAACCTTAAGACAGTAATTATTTCCATAATACGTCAACAATTCATCATTAACATATATCTCCAGGTTGTTAGTTTTGCCGATAAGATTGGCCATATAGAAATACAATTCACCTTCTTCCTGTACTATGACTCTGTATTCCATAACGGGATTACTGCTGTCACTCTCAAAATACTGAACATCTGCAGGAACAAAAATATCTACCGGTTCACCTATCATCCTTCCGTACAAATCTTCCTGAAAAGCGAATGGATCCGGAGACTCTCCGCTCATCTCATGATAAACTCCCAGGGCAATGGGCAATGCATAGGGATTTTTATATACAGACACTTCTCCATCCCGTACCAACTCATAATCCGGATGTATCGTTCCTTTGTAAGAATCATCTTTCATAACATATTTTATTCCCAGAATGGAGTCAGCCGTTACCGTATTATCATGACCGTAATCAGTATACAGACCATCATCATTGTATCCCAGTTTCTGCAGATAATTTCTGACATAAGTAAGTCCTGCCGAACTGTAATGTGTAACACCGTTGTAGTTCTGCATCATTGAATCATTCTGCTGCCTCGGCGTGAGATCTTCAAGCCTGTAGAATGTGCTGTCTTTCTTTCTGATATCCTGTACCGCTTCATTGGTCCCGTCTACCTTCTCTGCAAAAGCCGTTGCCTTTTCACCCATCATTGATTCCATATAATATGTATAAGCGGCATTACACCCGAGTTCCGCCATGGTAAGTGCCATTATCACAACAGAAACGATCAGCGTAAGCATCCGTTTTCTTAATACTTTCAGCAATATGAGAACTGTCAGAGATATGACAACCAGTATTATGTCCAGTTTGATCTTCCACGGATACAGATAAGCTACCGGTCTTATAAATACATATATCATCATTATGATCATGAGCAGAACTGTTGCTGACAGCGCAAACGGTCCTATGCCGTCTTTGATCTCCATAAGAGATCTGCTGGCACAGTAAACCATAATGAACACAAATACTATTGCCTCTCTGTAAGGATATCCTGACGGTTCCATTCCGGCGTGCCAAATTATATTTATATCATCGAGCATAAACGACACGATTAGGATCATCTGTAATACGGCCATCGAAATGCGCTCTCTTACAGGTATCCTACGGTTAAAGAAATACAGGATCGTGAGAATGAGTAATATGGTTCCGCAGAAGATAAGTGGCTTACCCCAATATATCTCCAAAGTGTCAAAAGACAGCGGAAAGGCCTTTGAAAGAATCTGCTTTAACCCTATGTTCTCACCCCTGGTTACCAGGCTTTCATCGAGAATATCTTTGGGACTGTTACGAAGTTCTATAAGTGTCGGAATAACAATAAAAGCGTCAATACCTATTCCCGCTCCTGTAGCAAGGCCTAGTCTCAGGATCACTTCCTGGGCATTCCTGTTCTTATTCATCCATAACCTGGCTAATGACCATAATACAACGAATATCAACGTTATATATGAAATGTAGTAATTCAGATAAATGATAAGTGCAACACAAATCGTATATTCCAGCAGTTTTCCTTCATTGATCAGCTTTTCTGTAGCAATAATGACCAACGGAAGCATGATCAGTACATCCAGCCACATGACATTCATGGCATTCGATATCATATAACCGCTGAAAGCATAGGCCAGTGTGCAGAGATAAACGCCCTTTCCGCATAGTTTTTGAAGAGCTATATCACACGTAAGTGCCGCTGCAGATATTTTCAGCCCTATGATCAACGATATGGCGATCGGCATCATGTCTACCGGGAAGAAAAGAGTCAAAAGAAGGAAAGGACTTGTCAGATAATAAGTAAAGAATCCTATAAGTCCCGATCCCAACGCCGTGCTGAATGAGTAAAATACATTATTCTCACCGCTTATGATGGTTCTGTAATAGGCATAATAGTCCACATACTGCCTCTTCATATCAAAAGCAAGCCAGGTGTTATCTCCAAAAGGAGCTATCCTGCACAATGCCAGCAAGGCTGTGTACATGAGGAAAGCAATGGAAAAAGACACTGCCACATGCACCATATTCACTTTTTTTTGTAGATACTCCGTATTCATCTATGATAATCTCTTTCTTATGGCCATGAGATCACTCAGGGCCTTCAGACCGATCTTACTGATCTTCACAAGATTGATGCTGTTTTTCCCGCCCTGTCTTGGTTTAAAGGTTATGGGTCTGTATTCAAGTTTTATCTTCTTATCTTCGCCCAGTCTGCCTTTTGCCATTGAAGCAAATACAGCTGTCAAAGCCACATTGGTAAGCTGATATTCTTCCGGGATATATCCCATGGCATCTTTAAGAGCCTTATTATCCATCAATCTGTACGGTGTATTGACATCCGTGACTTTTACACCGAATATCAATCCCACTATCATCCTTAAGACTC
>JAEEGL013532180.1_pt1 | contig 17543 bp, 7 predicted proteins | sample 9134231 | NCBI WGS metagenome assembly JAEEGL01 (sample SAMN16246548, study PRJNA631951) | gut metagenome | biome: gut microbiome; feature: rumen; material: fiber-attached | host: Bos | place: Iran: Karaj | collected 2018-10 | reverse complement strand
TGTTTTGGAGTAATATATTCAGGAGGTAAAAATGATAAGGATGTTTGTAGAAATGTATTTAAAGAAACTTGTGGAAATGAATTAGATTATAGATGTAAAGAAAGTGGTCTTTATGATATTCTTACTGAAAATCCTATTTCTGTTAATGATTATCCAATTGATTGTTCTGACACAGAATCTAGTAGTTGTTATAATTGGATTAATAAAAATATTTTGGGAGGAGGATTAGTTATTAGAGCTAGTGTTTTTGGTAGTTTATCTTTAATGCTTGAAAGATATTCTCAACAAAATGATGTTTTTAATGATGATAGTGTACTTTTAGAAAATGAAGAATCTGAAGAAAGTGAAGATATTTCTGATGAATCTGAAGAAAGTGAAGATATTTCTGATGAATCTGAAGAAAGTGAAGATATTTCTGATGATTTGGATGATTTGTGGAAATATGTTGAAAAACCTAAAGCTGATATTAATAATGATTTAAATGTGGCTTTGAAGAAAACGGTTTTTTATCAAGTTAATCAAAGTTTTTATTTGAAAATAAAGAATAACATTATAATTATTATTTTATTTTTTTTGATAAATTTATAATATATAAATCATATATTTTCATTTATAATTTTATTTATTTAATTATAATAAAGTATAAATTTTATTAATATGAATTTTAAATATTTTCATAGAAAATAAATAATGTTTAACTAAAAAATAATAAAATACAGTAAAAAAAATAATAAAATATAAACCTTGATATAACCAGAATTTTCAATTAAAAAATATGCAGCTCTTTCTGCCTCATCTTCTAAATCTACAGCTGTTGGAATATACCAATTAAAAATTTGATTATTAATATCATATAATTCTAATGTATTAGTAATATATTTACTAATGTTAAATTCTTCTGTAATACCACAGGTAGAATTATCAATACAATCTTTTTTATTTGAATAATTTGCTTGAACTAATAAAGAAAATCCAACAATTGCACTAGGTTTTAATTCAATATTACCATTTGTCATATATGTATAAAACCAATATTGGCATTCATCTATTTTTGAAATATTTTTTTCATTGGTTTCATTGCGACTTCTACAAGGTTCGGGTAAATAATTTTCTGAAGGAGGATTTTCAGTAAGAATATCATAAAGACCACTTTCTTTACATCTATAATCTAATTCATTTCCACAAGTTTCTTTAAATACATTTCTACAAACATCCTTATCATTTTTACCTCCTGAATATATTACTCCAAAACAAGCATTCAATGTTTGTGATAATGTTTTATTATTGTGTTCAATGTTTATATTGTTTAATGTTATATTTATATAAAAATCATTATTTAACACATTTTGGGCATACATTAACACAAAAGTCTTTGCATCTTCTGTATCATTAGTTTTGCTATAAGACCCTATAATTCCATTAAATATCTTATAATCACTCGTTTTATTGATTTCTGTTTTATTATTTATACGTAAATAACATATAGTTTTATTAGTCTCATTTTCTTCACATTTTTTTCTTGCAACAGATTCATCATCATATACAATTCGACTATTTTTTTCATCAATAGGTTCTTTATTTTTTAATTGAATAATTAATGCTGAATTTCTAAAATTATTACTTAATATTCTTTCTTCTAGTTTTTGCATGTCTATACCGAATACTGGTTTATTAATATATGCGAGTTTTGCATGATTAACTCTATTTAAAATAACATTTCCTAAATTTGCAACATCTTTAAATACATAATGTTTAGTCATTGTATTAAATATGTCCCTTAATTCTAAATAATACTCTTTAAATTTACCATAATAAAGTAAATCACTAATAGGTTCCATATTATCAAATCTTGAATTTCCAAAACCAAAACCAAAATTAAGATTATATCCATTTTGAGTTAATCCATCAGTTCTAGAACCATTAAGATATGTTTTATTGTTTTCTATATTTATTCCATTTCCTTTATATGATGATAAACCAGAATCAGGATTTATTCCTCCATTACATCCAATCATTATTCCAATATTAATTTGAGCTAGTAAAACATTTTTATGAAGAATAAAAGTAAAATTATTTTTTGCTGTTGCAAAATCTTCAAAAGATGATAAATTCAATCTATTCATTTCAAAATCTTTAATACAGTCCGTCCAATTTATTTTGTCACTATTATTTGAATTTTTACATTTTTCTAATGTTGTACTATATAATTCCACTTTTTTATTATTTAATTGATCTTTAATATCATTTATGAAATAAAATTCTTTTTTTAACATATCTTCTTGTGCTTCATATATTTCTTTTAAATATCTCTTTACTGCTTTTAATAATTCATAATTTTCAAGATTTTTGGCACCATATTTTTCAGCAACTTTAATTAAACAACCTAATCCTACTGTGGTTCTTCTTTCATTTTGTTTTACAAATTCAAAAAAAGATTTTTTTATTTCATCATATAAGATGATATTATCTCCAATCGTTTGATTCAAATCTGTATTCAATGTTCTATTATTTATTAAAGTAGTATTTAAAGTACCTCTCTCAATTGATTCTAGTGTATTTTTTACATTTAAATTACTTAAAATAAGATATTGTTCTGCTTTAGGAAAATATTTAATCTTATCTACAAATTCAGGAAGTATTTCTTCATAATATTCCTTAAAATTTTTATGACTATCAATGGTCATATTTTGACTAAAATCTCTTATTAAATCTTTTGTTATAATAATTGGGGTACCACCTTCATTAGGCATTGTTCCAATATCAAAACTTCTGGTAGATATTGTCACTCCTGGAATATATAACTTTTTTCTTGAATAAATATAATATATAAATTGTAAAAAAATAACTGAAATCATACAATATTTCATTCCCATATTTAATTATGAATTTAAAAAAAATAATAATATTAAAAAAAAAAAGATTTAATTTTTCAAAAAGAATTTTTAAAAAAAAAAAAAAAATAAATATTAATTTATAAAAAAATCAAATCCCAAAATCATCTAATTCCTCTTCATCAGAATCTTTCTTAACAATATCATCTTGATGACCATAATCAACATTATCATCATCTTTTAAGCAATTTTGAAATTGAGCAAACATAAATTCTAATTTAGCTTTACTTGCAGTAACAGTAGCTTCACTAGTAAAATCTCTAATAATAGTAGGTTTACTTTGAGGACCACCTAACTTTACAATATTTGTATATTTAACTTTATCAAAACTAAATTCTTCATTTCCAACATCTCCAATTAATTCATCTTCAAAATAAAAATCCATTGAAAATTCACTTATTTTCCCTTTTTCATATGTAGTTGGTATAACAATATATTCTCCTCTATTTAAAGTAACTTCAAGTGAATTAATTTTTATATATGAAACAGGTGTTTGACCTACAACATTAGTAACTCTAGTAAGTCTATTTTGACCTCTTGTTTCAAATACAAAAAACATAATAGGATAAATTACATTTTGAAAAGGGAAAATATCCCCAGATAATCTACCATCTTTTTGAGTTAAAGCAATGAACATTTTAGTCTCTTTTTCAACAGAAATATAAAATTGTGGATTTTCTAATACAACATTGAAATTTCCTCCATTTTGTGGTAAACCACCACATTCAGATTGAGTCCAACCACTAAAAAATCTAATACCAATTGTACTCATTGGAAAAGATAAAGAAACACATACTTTATTAAATATATTTCTAAAATCACTAAAACACATTATAAATGTACCATCATTATTATCTTCACCTACATGTGGTTTCTCATTTGTTCCTTCATATTTTTGAGTTAATTTATCATTTATTCTTTCTTTATTAAGTTCTAATTCTTCTGAATCATCACACCATTTACCTTGCCATTCTTGGAAACCCCATGGATTCCTTAAACGAAGAAGACGAGAACATTTTCTTGGTTTTTTTGAACGTGGTTTTGGTATTTCAAAACAATCTAATATTGCATATGCATGACCTGAAACTAAACCACTATTCCATCCTTGAATAATTACATTTTGTTCATGTTTATCTCCTTTACTTTTTTGAACATCACAACCACATCCTAACATTGATTTATTTTTAATAAATATTTTAGCAGTTGCTTTTTTACCTGATGATGTTTTATGTGCATTTTCTTTATCATATTCAAATGAAGAATATTTTAAAAATTGTTCCCATAAATTATCTACTTTTTCTTTATTTGTAAGTTCTGATTTTTCTAAGAAAATTTTACTAGGTGTCAATCCTGTCATATCATAAATTCCTTCTTCCATACAACCACTAGCTAAATATTGATATGCTCCATGTATTTTAGCATAAGCTTTCTCAATTAAACAAACCCAAAATTCATTTTGTGATCTACAATGACCAAAATAAGGTTTAAGTGGTACACCTTCAATGACTTTAATACAAGGAATTCTATCATCAATAATAACATACCTCCATTTAAAATCTTTAAAAAATCTCATACAAAAAATACCTTTTAATCTAAAACTTTGAAATATAGGAGGATAAACACCAGTACTTAACATAGCATTTTCTTCATCATCAATAATACCATCATCTAAAATATGTTCATTAAATTCACCTCTAAGTAAATAATCTTTAGTAGCTAAAACACTCAATGCAGAAATAAACCAACAATCACCTAAACTACCTTGACAAACATCATTTGATTCAGCACCATCATCAAAGAATTTAGCTTCTTTATTAATTTTTGATATAGAATACCATTCTAAATTATTATAAGGTATATTTGAACCAACTCTATTACCAATTAAGGAATTTTTATGTAATTTACCTCCATCATTTGGTAATGAACCAAATTCGGTATCTATAAATTTTTGACCCGGGGAGAGTGAGTTATATATTTCTTCACATTTTTTTATTGCTGCTGATTCATTATTTAATATTGTTTGATATTTAATTCCATTATTTTCAAAATAATCTGAATCTTTTATTTTATAATTAAATCCATTGTATGTTGTTGATGAGATTTTATTTATGAAATTATCAAATTTTTCTTTTTTTTCTTGTTTTTTTTTCTTTTTACTTTCTATTGATTCTTCTTCTTCATTTTCATTTATATTATCATCATCATCATCATCTTCAATATCATAATTTTTTGTTTTTTTTGTTGTGAATAAATCATGCATTTTTTTTTTGGCATTTCTTACTTCTTTTGGATTATTTGAATTAATTGATATTTTTGAAGTTGATGTTATATTATCTTTATTTTTATTATTTGAATAATGGTAATTTGTATTTTTATTTTGATTTGATATTTTTTTATTGTTATTTATTATATAATCATCGAAACTTTCATCATTATCTTCTAAATCACGATAATATTGTCTTGTTTTTCTTAATTCTTCTTCTTTATCGTAATCATCTTCGTCTTCTATATTTCCTAATCCTATAACATTTAATTCTTTTTTGGTTTTATTTTGGTTTTTTTTTGATAAATCTTTTTTTAAATCTTCATTGTATCTTTCTTTTTTTTTTGGTTGAATTACATAATTTTCTTCTTCTTCTTCATCTTCATCATCATTATAATAATTATTTTTCTTTTTTGATGAAGGGGTTTTTTTTTGATTTTGAAATGTTTTATTTTTTATTTTATTACTAACAACATAATTTTCCTCTTCATCTTCTTCATCATCATAATAATTATTTTTCTTTTTAGATGAAGGTGTTTTTTTTTGATTTTGGAATGTTTTATTTTTTATTTTATTATTTACAACATAATTTTCTTCTTCCTCTTCTTCTTCTTCTTCTTCTTCTTCATCATAATAATTATTTTTCTTTTTTGATGAAGGTATTTTTTTTTGATTTTGAAATGTTTTATTTTTTATTTTATTACTAACAACATAATTTTCCTCTTCATCTTCTTCATCATCATAATAATTATTTTTCTTTTTAGATGTAGGCATTTTTTTTTGATTTTGGAATGCTTTATTTTTTATTTTATTACTAACAACATAATTTTCCTCTTCATCTTCTTCATCATCATAATAATTATTTTTCTTTTTTGATGAAGGTATTTTTTTTTGATTTTGGAATGTTTTATTGTTTATTTTATTACTAACAACATAATTTTCTTCTTCTTCTTCTTCATCATAATAATTATTTTTCTTTTTAGATGAAGGGGTCTTTTTATTTGTGGTTATATTTTTTTTTTGTTGAGGATAATTATATTGTTGACTAGAACTCAAAACATTTCTTTTTCCTTGTTTAGATTTATTATTTATTTTTTTATTTTTTGGAAAATTATCTTCTTCCTCATCATTATTTAATTTATACTTAGCTTCATTTATTACACTTATTGCTAATTTTGATTTATTTTTATGTTGATTTATTAATTCTTGTTCATAATCTCCAACATCTTCATCTTCATTAATATCATCATCATCATCATAAACAGGTTGTACTTTTTTTTGTATTTTTTTTCTAGGAGGATTAGAAGGAATTATATCATTATTATTTAACATTTTTATTTATTAAAATTTACATTAATGAAAAAAACATAATTTTTAAATATATAAAATAATACTTATAAAAAAGTAAATAAATAATATAAAATGATATCAAAAATTATTTATTCTATATTATTATCATTAATAATAATTACACATTCTAAAAATGATTATACACTTTCATCAGGTTCATTCACTGATAAAAAAGAATATTATTTCAAAGGAGAATTAACATTCTCATCAATTTTCAAACCAGAAGATTATAATATAACATTTCAAAATAAATCAACTATATCTCCTATTAAAAATCTATCTTTAGAAATAAATTTACAATGTAATGAAATTCTAAATATAAAAATAACAGATAAAAATAATAAAAGATGGGAACCATTATTTACTCCTAATCCATTATACAAAGAAAAAATTAAAAAATGTGAAAATACAAAATCACTAAAAGATTACGGTTTAAATTTCACAACATTACCAAATAAAACATTTAATTTTAAATTAACAAAAAATAAAAAAATAATAATAAATTCAGAAGAATCGAATTTTTTATTTACAGAATATTTCATATTATTTAGTTACTATTTAACATCAAATGACATATATGGTTTCGGTGAAAGATATCATAATTTTAAATTAGGTGATGGATTATTTACAAGTTGGCCAAATGACACAGGAGGTATTCATGAAGATTTAGGTAATGGTGGTCATAATTTAATGGGTATTCATCCAATTGGTCTTCATAAAACTTCAAATGGTAAATTTATTGGTATTTATTTTAATAATATTAATGCACAAGATACTTTAATTCAAAGTAATGATAATAAAACTTTATTGGAACATAGAACTATTGGTGGATTAATTGATTATTATTTTATTTATGGTGATAATCCTGATGAAGTTTTAATTAAGTTACATGATATTATTGGACAACCTATTATGCCACCTTTTTGGTCTTTTGGTTTTCATTTATGTAGATGGGGATATAGTAATACTAAGGAAATTAGAGATTTATATAATAAATTTTTTGATCAAGATTTACCTATTGATACTTTTTGGGTTGATATTGATGCACTTGAAGATAAAAGAATTTTTTCTCTTAATATGAAAGATTTCCCTGATTTACCTAATTTTATTAATACTTTACATGATAATAATTATAAATTTATACCTATTGTTGATATTGGTTTCCCTATTAATGATTCAGATCCTTATTATAAAAGAGGACATGAAACTAATGCATTTATATTATCAAATTATACTAAAAAAGAATTAGTATCATATGTATGGCCAGGTGAAGCATGTTTCCCTGATTTCTTTACAAAAGCAGGAATGGATTTATGGTATTATGCAATGGAAAATTATTATGAAATAGTAAAATATGATGGTATATGGATAGATATGAATGAACCAGCAATGTTAAATTCACTTGAATCAATGAGAGGTGAATTATTAGATAAATACGATCCTATATATAATAAATATGAATATATACCTTATATTCCTGGTTTTAGAATTGATAAAAAAAACAGAGCAAATGATAGATGTGATATTAGAAGTCATTCTCTTAGTGAAAATGCTATTAGTGTTTCAACTGTTGATAACCCACTTTTAAATTCATATAATTTCAAACCACATTTATCAGTATTACAAGCAAAAGCTACAAATGATTATTTAACAAAATTAGAAAAGAGACCTTTTATAATATCAAGAAGTACATCACCAGGATTAAATCAATATGCTTTTCATTGGTTAGGTGATAATAATGCAGATATTAATTCAATGAGAAATGGTATAACTGGAATATTTAATTTTCAAATTTTTGGTATTCCAATGACAGGAGATGATATTTGTGGTTTTGGTTCAAATTCAAATGATAATTTATGTGCTAGATGGATGGCTTTAGGATTATTTTTCCCTTTCTCAAGAAATCATAATTCAATTAATAATATCCCACAAGATCCATTTGCTTTTGGTTCTAATTCTAAAACTTTGAAAGTAAGTCGTATTGTTATTCGATATAGATATTCTTTATTAAGATATTTTTATACTCAAATGTTTAAAATTTCATTAGGGGAAAGTGGTAGTTTTTTTAAACCACTTTTCTTTAATTTTCCCAATGATAAAAATACTTATGATAATATTGATAGTAATGCTATGATTGGTGATGCTTTTTATTTAATTCCTAATTTTAATATTGAGGATAATATTAAAGATATTGAAGCTTATTTTCCAAATGCAAATTGGAATTATTTTCCTTCATTTGTTAATTTTATTAATTTTGATAAAAAGAAAGATAGTGGAAGTAAAATTAATTTAAAAGGTTATTATGATATAATTCATTTATTTATGAGAGGTGGTTTTATTATTCCTTATCAAGATACTTTTTCTGTTTCTATTAAGAATAGTAGAGATTTAAGAAATCAACCTACTCAAATTATTATTAATCCTGATGAAAGTTATAGTGCTGAAGGTGAAGTTATCTTTGATGATGATGATTATTCTACATTTACTACTAAAAATTATTTAAAAGTTAAAATGAGTTTTTATTATAATGTTATTAATTTTTATGTTGAAAATTATTTTAGAGATGATTACCTTTATCATGATAATACAATTTCAGTAATTAAATTTTTAAGAATGGATTATTTAATTAAAAATGGGAATTATAATATGATTAGAGTTATTACTCATAATCAAAAATTTTATAATATTAAAATAAAAACAATAGGAAATGATATTTTTGAATGTGATATTTCTAAATTTAATTTAAAATTTGAACATATTTCTTCTGTAGTTATTTATGAAAATATTGCAAAAAAGAAGTCAAAATTTTTATCTTAAAATAAATAAAAAAAAATCAAATAAAAAAGTTTATATATTTTAAACAAAAATGTTTAATAAAAATAACAATTTTTTTTTTTATTTAATTTAATTATCTTTCTTATAGATTATTTAATTCATTAAACTTTTTATCATATTCTCTTTTATCTAAATCTGGATTTTTTTTAATCCAATCAATAATTTCTTTAGCTTTATTTTTTGCAGTTGTACTTTTAATTTTACTTTTATTAATAGAATAAGCCAAATCTTGTAACTTTGTTTTTGCAAGAAGATCTTCCTTCCTTTTCAAATCATTAGCTTCATATTTTTTAGCTTCAGCAATTAATTTATCAATATCTGCTTCAGTTAATCTGTCTTTTAAATTATCAATTTTAATAGTTTTTTCATTTCCACTTGTTCCTTTTTCAACAGCAGAAACAGTTAAAATAGCATTAATATCAACTTCCAAAGTAATATCAACTTTAACACTTTTAGCAGGACCTCTCGTAGTTAAAGGCAAAGTAAAATCTCCTAATAAATCATTATCTTTACAAAATTTTCTTTCTCCTTGTACAATTTTAATTCCCATTTTCTGTTGATTATCTGAAACAGTAAAATATGTTTGAGTTTCTTTACATGGAATTGTAGTATTTTTTGGTATAATTACACTCATAATATCTTCTTGAACATCTGTACCTAATGATAAAGGAGTAACATCTAATAAAACTAATCTTTCTAAACCTTCATCTTCAACATCATTTATTATTGCTGCTTGAACAGCAGCACCATATGCAACAGCCTCATCTGCATTAATTTGTTTATTTGCTTCTTTACTAAAATATTCTTCTACCATTTCTTGAACTTTTGGAATTCTTGTTGATCCTCCTACTAAAATAATATCATTTATATCACTTTTTGAAAGGCCTGCATCTTTTAATACACTTTCAACAGTATCTAAGCATTTTTTAAATAATTTTGAACATCTTTCTTCAAAATCAGGTCTAGTAATTGTTATAGATAAATCTTTTCCTTTATATAAAGCATCCATATCAATATTTGCCTCTAAAGTAGAAGATAAATTTCTTTTTGCTTTTTCACATTCAACTTTAAGTCTCCTATAAGCTTTTTGACATTTCTCATCATTCATATTTTCATTAATATCAATACCATATTGACTTTTAAAAGATTCCAAACAGATTTTAAGTATTTCATTATCAAAATCTTCACCACCTAAATGAGTATCTCCTCCAGTAGCTCTAACTTCAAATAAAGTACCATCAAGTGATAATATAGAAACATCAAAAGTACCACCACCTAAATCAAAAATAAGAATTTTATTATCATTATTATCATCTTTATGATCTAATCCATAAGCAATAGCAGCAGCAGTAGGTTCATTTATAATTCTCAATACATTCAATCCTGCAATTTTTCCTGCATCTTTAGTAGTTTGTCTTTGTTGATCATTAAAATATGCTGGAACTGTAATAACAGCATCAGTAACTTCTTCACCTAAATAATCCTTAGCACATTTTTTTAATTTTTCTAATACCATTGCAGATATTTGTTCTGCATAAAATTTTTTTTCTTCATTTAAGAATTTAACACAAATTTGAGGCTTTCCATTTTCTGGATTTTTAACTACTTTAAATGGCCAATGTTTAATGTCTTCTTGAACTATTTTATCATCATATAAACGTCCTATTAATCTTTTTGCATCGTATACTGTATTTGCGAAATTTTTTGTTATTTGACTCTTTGCTGCTTCTCCGATTAAACGATCTTTGTTTGAAAATGATACTACTGATGGAGTTGTTCTACCTCCCGTGTCGTTTGGGATTATTTCTACTTTGTTGTTACGCCATATTGCTACACATGAATATGTTGTTCCTAAATCTATTCCTATTGCTAAGTCTTTTTCTGTCATTTTTTTATATATATATTTTTTATTTTTTTAAAATTTTTATTTGACTAATTTTTATTTTTTTTATATATTTTTTATCATATATAATGATTAATTTAATTATTTTTTTTTTAAATTTGTAAATTGAGAATAAATATTTAATAATTGTTTACTCTTTTTTTGTTTTTTATTTTCATTATTTAAATTAAGGATATTATTATAAAATATTATTTTTAATTTTTTTTAAATTTAAAAATAAAAGTTTTTATATTAAATTTGAAAAAAATAATAATGAATAACATTTTTATTTTAGTAGGGACAAATTAATCCCCAAAAAAAACAAAAAAAATTAAATAATTAAATAAATGAAAATAAATTAGAAAAATAAAAAAAACTATTTATATAAAATTAATTAACTATATAAAGATGAATTAAGTTTTACAAGTAATTCTTCAATAGTAAAATTATATTTATCATAAATATAATTCCTAATAATTTCATGATAATCAGCAATTTGATTAAAAACTCTTTTACTATTTAATTCAGAAAAAGAACCATTTAAAGGAGGAGAATTTAAAACATACCATCTAATAGAATATTCAGTACATCTAATATATTTATAACCATTAAGTAAAGCAGCATAAGTATATAAAACATCATCAAAACATTTAATTCCTTTATTAACTCTTTCTTCAGTTGTTTCTTTATATAATTCATCTAATTTATTATAAAAATATTTATATTTAATAACTGAACCACCTCCATAATGAGAAAATATTATTGTTCCATTTATATTCCAATCACTTGTTGGTCCACCATATGATATTGGATTATTTCTTCCTAATTTTTTATAATGTTTTATTATATTTGCTATCATATTATTTGGATATAAAATATCATCATCTACTGTCATTATTAAATCTTCTTTATATTTATTTAATGTTGGTATTAATTTTTTAAATACGTTATTGTTTTTTTTTACCCAATTTATTTCAAAAATATCATTTTCTAATAGTTTTAATATTTTTTCTGGAAGGTCTAAATTTTTATTTGGAAATTCTTCTATTGCTAAGTTTAATATTAATTTATATGGTTTTACAAAATTGTTTAATAATATTTGTAAAGTTTTTTCAATATAATTAATTCTTGCTGTCCAAGATGTTAATGTTACTATTAATTTTTCATCATATTTAATAAAACATTTATTTAATAAAATGTCAGATGAATTTTTTTTCAATATACTTTCATAATAATCAAAACAAAAATGATTATCTGATTTATTTAAAGTAGGAGAAAATTGTAAAAATAAATTATTTGCATATATTTCATTTCCATCACAAAAAAAAACAATATCTTTTACAATATTTAAATAACTTTCAATAGAACTTGTTTCACTTTTATTTAAATTAATTATACTTCCATTCATTTTTAAATCAAACTTATCATCACCTTTAAATATTTCACCACCAATTAAAAAAGTTGACTCTGCATATAAATTTAAATATGAATTTTTTTTTATTCTTATTAATGGATTAAAATCTTGATTTCCAAGTAAAGTTTTTTTTAAATAAACAATTGCATTATTAATATTTTCTTCAATAATAATTATTGGTAAATGTGTAGAATTATATTGTCCATTAGTTAAATTTAAAGTAACATCACTTGAATTTATTATTATATTAATATCTTTATATTTTCCTATTATTGAATATTCTCCTTTCTTTATTATAAATAATTTAGTATTTTGAATTTTATAACCATTTTTATTTCCTATAACATTGATTTTAGGAGGAATTATTTTAATCCGTTTTTTTTTTTTTTTTTTGATTATTATGATTAATATATAAATAATAATTGGTAATAACATACATATAGTTAACTTTTTCATTTTATGTATTAAATTATTTTTTATTTAAATATACTTTATTTAGTCCAGTTAAACCCGGGTTAATCCCCTGAGGTATTTCTTATTGTATAATAGGGAAAAGAAAAAAATAATAGATTTTGATTAAAATAATTTTATCTCTAAAAAAAATTAAGTAAAAGATTTTGTTTTTAAAAAAATTATTTTTTATATGTTCTATTAGGTGGTATTAAAATAGGGTATGAAAAATTATTTTAATTGTGAATTAAAAATTATAAAAATAATTAAAAAATTAGGAAAGAAAATATTCAAAATATCTATTACTTTATTAAACTAAAAAAAAAATCCCTTTTTATCATTATTATATGAATGATATTATAATTAATTCACTTATAATAATAAATATTTATATCATTTACTTATTTTGAAGATATTAATAAAATGGAATATTAATTAATGATGGATGCTATAATAAATTGATTAATATAAATAAATTTTTCAAATATTATTTTCTTTTTTAGATAGTTTTTTCTTAACTAAAAAAGACTTTATAATTTAATTTTTTTTATTTAATTTTATCTAGAAATGAATAATCTTTTTTATTTTTCTTATTCATTTTTTCATTACATCATCATTTCAATTTTTTCTATTAATTGATTAATTTATTGTGAATATTGTTCATAATATAATTGTTCATTTGTATCAATGATTTTATTTTCATGTTTTAATATAATTTCATTTTTATTTGTCTTTTTCCCATTTTTTGGTTCGGTTGTAGTAAAATAGAAAATAAAATTATTACTAACATCATTGAATAATTTAGCATATTTTTCTCCTTCTTTCTTTCTCAACTTTTCTAATAAAACCTTATAACTTGTAGATTCTAAATATTCCATAAATAATTCTTTATATTTCATATTCAAAATTTTATTAATTTCATTATCATTTTTTGTTAATAGAATATTAATAAGATTAGTATTATTTTCAATATCATATGTTTTATATTTTAAACTTATTGATTCTTCTTTTAAAATATTACCTATTTTTCTTTCTAATAATTTTTTATTAAAAGTTATACTCACTGTAGATGTTAGATGATTATTTATTTTTAACAATTTTTTTATTTTTTTTGTAGAAAATTTTTTTTGAATAATTTTTTTATTTAATAAATCTATAAAATATTTATGAAAATGAGGTTTTATTTTTCTTCTTATTGTATCTGGATCATTTTTCCTTATTATTTTAACTTTCATTTTTTTATTTTTTTTTGTTTTTATCTTTTTTATTTTTTCAATTTTAAAAATAAAATTTTGATTTGTACCATTATTATTTTCATTTTGTATTTTAATATCTTCATCATCTTCTTTATAAGTTAAACTTGTTTCATTTAATTCATTATCATTTTCAAAATCTATTTTAAATTTTTTTTCATTTAATTTTTCTTTTTTTTCACTTTTATCTGTTTCACTGTAATTTGTTATATTATTTAAATTTTTTTCATCATTAATTTCTTTTTCATCCATTTTACAAAATAATTGATTAAAAAATTTTAATTCTTCATTATTTGTATCATGAATTAAATCATCAAATAGATTTATATCATCTAAAAGAGGTTCTGATTCATAAATAAAAGAATTCGAATTGCAATTCATTTTTTTTTAAGTTAAAAAATAAGGAATTTATTTTTTAAAATGTTTTATATATAATTTTCAATAAAATATTGATTTTATTATAATTAATTATTAATTTATATATATTTATATTTTAATATTAATTGATTTTTAGTATTTTTTGTGCAGAGTTACATCTAATTGCTCTATATTTTTTTTTTAATAAAGAGTTAAATGAATATTTACTACAAAAAAAATTTTTATCTAAAGGTACTGAATTAAAAGAAATACTATTTTCAAATCTTGAAGAATTAATAGAATTTATTGAATTCATATTATTATTTCTACTATAATTATTATTTTCTTTCATAAATTCAGGGAAATTTAATTTTTCTTCTCCTTTTTTATTCAAAAAATAATGATAAGAAAATTTATTATTAAATTTATATTTTTTATTATTTAATATTTGTGTTGATGTTTTAAATGGAATATAAGTATCACTATTACTTTTTTTTAATTTTGTTTTTTTTAATCTTATAAGATTTTTATTATTAGGCTTTTTATTTACATCAAATAAATCATATAATATATCTCCTATTGAATTTGATTTATTTCTATTCCTTTTAATTCTTGATAAATTATTTTTTTCTTTTGAAATTGAAGATAAATGCTCTGTTAATATTGTTAATTTACTTTTATTAATTAATTTATGTTTTTCTTTTGGTTTATTTTTGGCTGAAAAAATTTCTGATAATTTTCTTTGAGTTTTTTCTTTTGTTATTTGAGTTTTAAATAAATTATCTGAATTAATTCTTAAATGTATTTTATTTGAATGTTCCTTTTTATATTTATTTAAAATTATCTTATTATATACATCAAAAACATTTCCCACATCATTTTTCATTAAAGTAACTTTATTTATATATCCTTTTTTTTTAATTTTAGAATGATTTACTAATACATTTTTAATATAATCTAATTTAGTTCGTACTTCACTTTTAATATTAAATACAAAATTTCTTAAAATATTTTCAATATCTTTTCTTGAAATAATTGCAATTTCTCCTTTTGCTTCAATACATACAACATTAAATAATGATTTATTTGTATTTAAATACCATTCAATATCCCCAAACATTTCTCCTTTTTGAGATATAAAAATTCTATTTTTATCTTTTACCTTTAATTTACCATCTATTTCATATTTTCTATTATTTGAAAAATGATCTTTTATTATATTTTGATATTCAATAAAATATTCAATATTTATTCCTACATTTGCTTCTGATATTCTATTATAATTAATTTCAAAAGAACCATTTTTAATAAAATAAAAAGAATCTATATATTCATTTTGTTTTATTACATATTCATTAATAAAAAAATTTGAAACTACCATTTTTCTTATTAGAGATAATTTAAGTGTTGAAGGACATCTTTTTATAATATCAATTGAATTTGTAAAAAAAAATAAATCATTATCTAAAATTCCAAATCTTCTCTTTCTTTTACTTTTATTTTTATTCATTAAATTTTATTTTTTTTCAAAAGTAAATTTAAAACTTTTAATTTTGTGTAAGATTAATTCATTTTTATGATAAAAAAAATATATTTTTACAAATTATATAAAATAATGAACAGGAAAAATTGAATTTATTGACAAAATCAACACAAAAATCGATGATAAAGTAAATAAAAGCAAATAATATCAATCAAAAAATAAACTATAGATTTATTTAACCTTCAAAATGACAAAAAAATAAAATGAAAATGAAATTATTAAACAAATTTTGAAAAATTGAATGTCATGTTATTCATTATTTATCTTTATATAAATTGATTATTCAAAAAGAAATTAAGATAATATATCCTTAAAAAAATAAAATTAATATATTTAATACTTGAACACAAATACATTTTATGTTTTATTCCAAACAATATATAAAGATTATTATTAAAATTTATTTAAATATACAATTAAATTTAAAATACCAAATACTTTCAAAATATTTTTAAAATAAAAGTCTTTTCAAATAAAATCTTGATTATATATATACATCAAATTATTTTATATTTCGTATTGTGTTTTCCCAAAAAACTTTGAAATTCTAAAATATGTTGAATATTTTAAATACTTCTCATTTAAAAATATAGTTTTTTTATTTTGATTAAATAAACAACTTTTATCAAATTGACCATCCAATACTTTTTTTATTTTTTCAACTTCTATAATATTTTTTCCTATATTTATAAAATCTGAATAATTAATTATCTCATGTTTAATAATTCGATATTCTTTTTTCAAAAATTTTCCTTTTTTGGTTATTTTATCTAAAGCTAACCGAAATAAATCTCTTAAATTTAATTTAAATTGATAAAAATTATTTTTTTTTATATTTTTATTAATTGACAATTTCAAATCTGATAATTGATTTAACATTCCTAACTTAGAAATAGAATTTTCAGAACCATTATTTTTACTTTCAATCTTAAATAAATTCTTTCCATAAATTTTAGGTTTTTTCACATTTTTATTAAAATTTTCAAAAGAAAAGAAGAAAAGAGAATTTGCAAATTCAATATCATATTTATAAGTACAAAAATATTTAATAATATAAGTAGCAATTAAATAAAGTCCATTAAACATACCTCCAACAGAAGCAGCAATATTTTGAATTTTAGTATATTTCCTTAAATAATATTTTAAATCATCAGAAGGACAAACATAAATAGTTGCAATAATACCATCATTTTTTATAGAATTAATATCACTTTCAGTATAATCAACTTCAGTAGAATAAATAAATGATTTTGAAGGGAAAATCCAACCTGAATTTGTTTCAGTTTTAATTTGAGAAAAATAAAT
>JAEEGL012665842.1_pt1 | contig 17543 bp, 13 predicted proteins | sample 9134231 | NCBI WGS metagenome assembly JAEEGL01 (sample SAMN16246548, study PRJNA631951) | gut metagenome | biome: gut microbiome; feature: rumen; material: fiber-attached | host: Bos | place: Iran: Karaj | collected 2018-10 | reverse complement strand
CTCGGGTTTTGCTGCCGGTGTAATGGTTGCCGCTTCTGTCTGGAGCCTTTTAATTCCTTCTATGGATATGGTAAGCGACAGAGGTAAGCTGGCCTTTATTCCTGCAGCAGTCGGCTTTTGTGCCGGAATGATTTTCCTTTTAATTCTGGATAAGGTTGTTCCCCACATGCACCTTGATGAGTCCCAGGAAGGTCCAAAATCCAGTCTTCAGAAAACCACAATGATGGTACTGGCTGTAACCCTCCACAATATCCCGGAAGGTATGGCAGTAGGAATCCTTTATGCAGGCTGGGCCAGTGGTTCTGCACAGATTACTCAGGCCGGAGCACTGACTCTTGCCCTGGGTATTGCAATTCAGAATTTTCCGGAAGGAGCAATTATTTCCATGCCTCTTCATTCAAAAGGACTTTCCAAAGCAAAGGCCTGCTGGTACGGAGTTCTTTCGGGTATTGTTGAACCGGTTGCCGGTCTTGTAACAATCCTTCTTGCAAGCCAGGTTGCTTCAATCCTTCCATACTTTTTAAGTTTTGCTGCCGGAGCCATGATCTTTGTTGTAGTAGAAGAACTTGTTCTCGAAATGGCAGAAGGTGAACACTCCAACCTTGGCACCATAGCCTTTATGCTTGGCTTTGTCTTAATGATGGTTCTTGATGTCGCTCTTGGATGATTTTTCGTCATTGCGAGCACAAAAACTCTGTCATTGCAAGCACAAAGTGCGAAGCAATCCACATAATAAATAGAATTTTCCCTCAATCCATGCTATACTTATAGTAAGAAAATTATCTTTTATATTGATGGATAACCTATGAATCTCAATGATTTAAGAAAAAATGCATATGGGGCAGAGCCAGTCAAAAGCAATCCTGCAGAAGCTCAGGAGCCCCTCAAAAAGGAAGACCTTAAGGGCTTTAAAAAGTTTGGAGCCGAAGCTGCTGCCGAAATCCTTAAAAATCAGGGACTGGTAAAGGTTCCTGTTCATGAAGCGGAAGAAGAAGGCAAAGAGTCGGTTTACCGCCGGGTTGCAAAATTCCTTCTTTTAATTGGCGAAGACGAAGCTGCAAAAATTCTTCCTCATCTTACCGAAAAACAGATAGAAAAAATAATTCCCGAAATTGCTTCAATCCGTTCTGTAGACAAGGATGAGGCTGCTGTAATTCTTGAAGAATTTCAGACCCTTTTAGAGAATGCAAAAAAAAGCGGTGGTCCCGAAACTGCCCGCGAAATGCTTACCAAGGCCTATGGTCAGGACAGGGCAGAAGAAATGCTCAAAAAGGCAATGCCATCCGCCAATAAAAAGCCTTTTGAATACTTAAATGATGAAGATACCGAAAAAATAAAGCTGCTTCTTAAGGATGAAAATGTTGGAGTCCAGTCCCTGGTCCTTTCTCATCTTGTACCGCAAAAAGCCGCAGATGTTATAAAGCAGATGGACGATGAAGAAAAAAAAGAAGTGATGCTTCGTCTTGCAAAAATGGAACCTGTTTCGCCTGAAATCCTTAAGAGGGTAGACCATGCAATGCAGGAAAAATCCAAGACCCTTACAACCGAAAAGGTAGAAAATATTGACGGCCGCAATGCCCTTGCCCAGATTCTTAAAAAGATGGATTCTGCTGCCGAAAGCGATATCTTAAAATCCCTTTCTGCCGAAGATCCGGATCTTGGTTACGACCTCAAAAAACGCTTATTTACTCTTGACGACGTTATTGCCGCAGATGATAAGTTTGTTCAGGAAACCCTGCGCGAATTTTCGGATGAAGAGCTGGCCTATCTGGTTGCTGCCAAGTCCGATGACTTCCGTGCAAAGATTTTTGACAATATTTCTCATGCCCGCAAAAACGAAGTTGCATCTCAGGAAGATATCTTAAAGCCAATGCGCCGCTCCACCTGCGAAGAAATTACCGGCCGCTTTGTGGGAATCCTCCGCCGTGCCTATGAAGAAGGCAAGCTTATAATTAAAGGTCGTAATGAAGAGGCCTATTTATAAAAAAGGAACATAATATGAAAAATTTTGACTTTCTAAACCCGGACAACCTTGGAAAAGAATACAAAGGCTTTATTCTTTTAAAAATAGAAGACGTGCCAGACTATAAATGTAAGTCGGTTTTTCTGCGACACAAGAGCACAGGACTTGAAGTTTTTCATCTTATAAAGCCTGATCACGAAAATCTTTTTGCGTTTGCTTTCCGCACAGTTTCAAAGGATTCTATGGGTGCAGCCCACATTATGGAGCATTCCTGTCTGTGTGGATCCGAAAAATTTCCACTTAAAGAGCCGTTTACAACTTTGGGTAGCCAGAGTATCTATACCTTTTTAAATGCCATGACCTATCCGGACAAAACGGTATATCCAGGCGCTTCTCTTGTCCGCAGCGACTATTTTAATATGATGGACGTTTATGCAGACAGCGTATTTTTCCCAAAGCTTACACACGACACCTTTATTCAGGAAGGTCATCGCCTGGAGATGGACGACCAGGGCAATCTTAGCATTCAGGGTGTTGTCTATAACGAAATGAAGGCAAACTTTACAACCTTCTATCAGATTGCAAATGACGAAATTCTTGCTGCAATGTTCCCGGATTCATATCCTGCTTTTTCGAGTGGTGGAGACCCTGCAGATATTCCGTCGCTTACATATGAACATTTTTTGGACTTTCATAAAACCTTTTACAGTCCTGATAACTGCTGTCTTTTACTTTATGGAGATATTTCTACAGCCGACCAGCTGGACTTTATGGACCAGAAATACATGCGCCGTCTGGAGCAAAAATACAACTGCACGGCCGATGTTCCTTATGCAGACCAGAAGCTTCCGTATGTGAAGCCCGAGGTAAAAGAATTGCTCAAGCTCAAGAAACTGGATAAGTCTGTTTTTCTGGAAAAAACAGCTCCGGAACAGGGTGCTACAGGAAACCTTGCAGTTATTGCAAAATATACTGGCCGCCCGGATATGGAAAAATATTTTCTTGGCGAAGTTCTTCTTGGAAACGACAGCTCACCGCTTGCAAAAGCAATTAAGGAATCTGGTCTTGGAGATATGCCTTATACCGGAAACTTTGGGCAATTCCTTGAAGAATTCTGGGTGCTTGGAATTGGCGGTATAAAAGAGGGAATTGAAAAAAAGGTTTTTGCCCTTCTGGAAAAACAGATTCAAAAGCTTTATAAAAAAGGCGTTTCTCAAAAAGATATAGACTCTGCGGTTATGGGAATTGATTTTAACTTGCGTGAAGAAAACCGCTGGTGGGGACCTTATTCAATAAATATTATGGAAAAGGCGCTTAAAGGCTGGGTATGGGGAGAAGACTGTACAAGCCAGCTGGATCCAATTACAAAGTTTGAAGCCTTAAAGGAACGCATTAAATCCGACAAACAGCTGGTTCAAAAGCTCATCAAAAAGTATTTTATGAACAATGAACCTGAGTGCCGCCTGATTGTGCGTCCTTCTGCTGATTATCTTGCCGACAGAGCAAAGGCAGAAACAGCTCTTGTTCAAAAGCTTGGTGAGTCTGCAGACAAAGAAGCCCTTAAAAAAGACCTGGAGCGTCTGCATCAAAACCAGGCTCGTGTAGAAACCCCGGAGGAGCTTGCATGTATTCCTCATACAAAGGTGAGCGAACTTGAAAAAACTGTAGACGAACCAAAAATTGAACTCAAAACCATAAAGGGTGCCGACGGTTCAGACATTCCTCTTTTTATAAGCGACGAAGAAACCAACGGAATCTTTTATATAGATGTTCTTTTCCCGTTTGATCGTCTGGATCCAAAGTACTTTATGCATGTTCCGTTCCTTTCAAATGTAATTACTAATATTGGCTGGAACGGCGAGCGCTGGGATAAGTGTATTGCAGAATCTGCCTGCCTCATGGGTGATGTATGGGGAAGAATCCTTGTAGGTTCTGTTTATGATGCACCACAGTGTCAGGAGCTTGCAAAAAAATACGAAGCCTATAATTTCTTAGGCCGCAAATGGATTGGTGTTAGCGGCAAGGCTCTTACCCAAAATGCAAAAGAAACTCTTGAGCTTCTTGCCAGAATCATTACAAAGATGGATTTTAAAGATGCCGCTCGTCTCAAGACCCTTATTCAGGAGCAGCGTGCCGGTAAAAAAGCGAGTCTTGTAAATGACGGACAGGGACTTGCATTTAAACGCTGTACTGCAACCTGGAGTGAAGGTTATGCTCTTGCGGAAATCCTTTGGGGTGTAACCCAGCTATACACAGTTGCCGCTTATAAAGAAAAGGACGCAAAGCAAATCTTAAAACAGTTTGAATACATCTACCGCGAAAGCCTTAAAGCCGGTGGTATAATTCACGTTACTGCAGACAAGGATTCTCTTGCAAAGCTCATGCCTATGATGGAAACCTTTGCGCGCGAAGCAGGTATTACAAAGCTGCTGCCTTCTAAAAACTATAAGCTGGAAGACTTTTTACCTTATGTTGTTTCTGCAGAAAATGTTCAGGGAGACCATACAAAAGAAGCACTTAAGACAGAATCTCAGACCGGATATTCAGCTGTTGTAATTCCGGGCTCACAGACTCTAACAAAAGAAGCTGCTTCGGAGCTTGTTTATACTAACTGGCTCAACGGACACATTATGTGGGAAAAATTCCGTACTACAGGCGGCTGCTACGGTGCCTGGGCAGGAATTGATTCCGGAGAAAAACTCTTTAAGCTTTCTACTTATCGTGATCCTGATCCTGAAAAACATTCAGATTTACTTACTGATTGTCTTGAAGAAGCTGCTAAAACCAGCTTGAGTGATGAAGATGTGGAAAAGGCAATTGTTTCATGCTATGGAGATGCAATTACACCTGCTACACCTCGCGACAGGGGAAAGCAGGCTTTTGAAACCTTTGTTTATGCAAATAACGGCCTTAAACAGCAGAGAGTAGACCGACTTCTTGAAGTTCAGCTTAAGGATGTTCAGGATGCAGCCCAGCGAGTAGTCCAGAATGCAGCTAAAGAATCCCACAAAACCATTTTCTGTGATAAATCTAAAGAATCCTATGGAAAAAATCTTGATTTGCCGTTATAATAGTTTGTACAGGAGTGACTTATGGATAAGAAGACAAAAGAATGTATAAAGATGCTTCGAGACCTTGTTTCAGATGTTCAGGGTGCTCCATTTCCAGGTAGTGATATTAATACAGAATTATATGCAATCTGGTATGAACACACTCAAAAGGCAGCTGTAGAATGCTTTGAATTCTTAAATGCCAACTTTCCAAAAGAGCAGAAAGAACTGACTAAGTCTATAGACAAACTTTTTGACTAGAACAAAGTAGAGCAGTTAAAAAAACACTAAAATATATTTGTTAAATACCGAAAATAAGAGAGATAAAATATATTTTAAGGTGATTTTTAATAATGGCTGCTTCAAAGAAGAATATAAAAGATAGCAAATACGGATTATCCGGAACTTCCAAAAAAATAGGTGTAAACTTCTGGCGTTGTTTCTTTACAGGTCTTGAAAAGAATTCCGCAACAGAACAGTTGTTTTTTATAGAATTGGAAATGCTTAATCCGGCATTATCCCCGTCGGAGCCACTCCTTGGCTTTAAACCTCGTGTTTCAATCACAGAAGAAGATTTACAATATACTCTTGCAGGAACAATTGCAGCCAGAAACCTGCAGTCAGAAACAATCGTTCAGCCTTCTTATGTTGTAGTAAGAGTCGGTATGATGGGTGCTGAATCAAAACAGCTTTGCGCTTATCATTCAATAAAATCAATGCGATTTTCAAGTAAACCGTTTACAATTCAGATGGAAAATAAGCTCTTTTCTGAAGATCAATTAAGCGGTTATATTAATCTTACAGAAGAGGATTATCAAAAGCATCCTGAATACCTTAGTGATAAGGGCTATGCGTCCTGGAACTTAAAATATGAAGTAATCCGCGATATGGAAGAGGGTTATAAAAATTCTTCTGAACGCTGGTTCCCGTTTGGAATTAAGACAAATTTTTCGGGAATGATAAGCTTTGATGGTGCAGATTACATTGTTGAACCAAGAAAATGTATGGGTTATATGGACCGCTACTGGGGAAAAACCTTCCCTTATGACTGGTTTCATATTTCTTCTGCAAGTCTTACAAGCATTATTTCTGGAAGAGTTCTTCAAAATTCTTTTTTTGCAATTCAGGGACTTTTTGAAAACAAGGTTGCATTTATTGGCAGCTTTGAAGGCTCCGATATTATTTTCCCGGCTACATTAAGTAAAAGACAGTATACCTGTGTTTGCGATTGTATCCAGGCTCCTGAAGGTGAAGAACCAGAGGATAATAAACTGCACTGGTCTGTAAGCATAAACAACAAGCTTTGGGTTCTGGATATAGATGTTTACTGTAAGGTAAAAGAACTTTCTAACAGAGTTTTTGAATTACCGGAAGGTAACCGCAAGGTCTTGAGCGTGCTTCAGGGCTCTACCGGAACCGGAGAAATTAAACTCTTTAAGAAAAACCGCAATACTCTTGAACAGATTGAGTATGCAGAAATTACAAAAGCTGTATGCGAATTTGGTCACGAAGAAGACGGCGAACTATAATTCATATCAAAAAAACTTGCCGATTCCTCTTTTTGTTATTATTTTCATAGATAGGTGATGTCTATGAATTACGAAAATTTTACTATAAAAACGCAGGAGGCTCTTCAGGAGTCTTCTTCAATTGCAAATAAAAATGATAACGCAGAAATTGCACCAGAGCATCTTCTTGAAGCTCTGCTTGAGCAGCAGGATGGATTAATTGTTCCTGTTGTTGAACGCGTAGGTGTTAATGCTGTTGAACTCAATAATAAGGTAAAAGATCTGGTTCGTGAACTTCCAAAGGTTTCCGGGGCAGCTCAGGTTTACTTTTCTTCTCAGATGCAGAAAATCCTTGCGAATGCCGAAAAGGAAATGTCTGCGCTTAAAGATGAGTATCTTTCGACAGAACATCTTCTTCTTGCAATTTCACAATCTGACACAAAGGCAGGTGAACTTCTCAAAAAATGCGGAATAAATCACAAGGCTATTATTGAAGCTTTAAAATCTGTACGTGGGAATCAGAGTGTTGATTCTCAGGATCCGGAAAGTACCATGCGGTCGCTGGAAAAATACTGCCGGGATTTAACGGCTGCAGCACGTCAGGACAAAATAGATCCTGTAATTGGACGAGATGAAGAAATAAGGCGTGTAATGCAGGTGCTTTGCCGACGTACAAAAAATAATCCTGTAATAATAGGAGAACCTGGAGTAGGTAAGACTGCAATTGTAGAAGGTCTTGCAAGACGTATTGCAAGCGGGGATGTTCCTGATAGTCTTAAAAACAAGCGTCTTCTGGCTCTGGATCTTGGAAGCCTGGTTGCCGGAGCAAAATTCCGTGGAGAGTTTGAGGAAAGACTTAAGGCGCTTATTAAGGAAGTTCAGAAATCTGAAGGGCAGATAATCCTCTTTATTGATGAATTACATACACTGGTAGGCGCTGGAGCCAGCGAAGGAAGTATGGATGCTTCAAATCTGCTCAAGCCGGCTCTTGCCCGTGGAGAGCTTCGTGCAATTGGTGCTACAACTTTGGATGAATATCGTAAATATATAGAAAAGGATGCGGCGCTCGAAAGAAGATTCCAGCAGGTTTACTGTGCAGAACCTAGTGTAGAGGATACAATTGCAATTTTACGAGGACTTCGCGAAAAGTACGAAATACATCATGGGGTTAGAATTGAAGATGAGTCTCTCGTTGCTGCTGCTGTTTTGTCCAACCGTTATATAACTTCACGCTTTTTGCCGGATAAGGCAATTGACCTTGTAGACGAAGCTGCCAGCCGTCTTAAGATGGAAATAGAGAGTCAGCCTGTTGAGCTTGATCAGGTAGAACGAAAGGTACTCCAGCTTCAGATTGAACGACAGTCTTTATCTAAAGAAAACGATGAAGCAAGTCTTGAACGGCTTTCTAAACTGGACAAGGAGCTTGCAGAATTAAATGCAAAAAAAGATGCAATGCGCCTTCAGTGGCAGAACGAAAAAAACAAAATAGATCAGAGCCGCAAAGCCAAAGAACAACTTGAACAGGCTCGCTTTGATGAGGAAAAATATACCCGCGAAGGAAATCTGGAAAAGGCTGCAGAATTAAAATACAGCATAATTCCTGAACTCGAAAAGCAAATTGCCGAAGCAGCTAAAAGGGAACAGGAGCCGGATTCCGATCACAAAGATTCTCTTCTCCGTCAGTCTGTTACCGAAGAAGATATTGCAAAGGTTGTAAGCAGCTGGACCGGTATTCCTGTAGCCAAGATGATGACCGGCGAAAAGCAGAAATATATGGAGCTCGAAAACGTGCTTCATAAACGTGTTGTAGGGCAGGATCAGGCAGTACAGGTTGTAAGCGATGCAATCCGCCGTAACAGGAGCGGACTTAGTGATCCGAACAGGCCTCTGGGAAGCTTCCTTTTTATGGGGCCAACCGGTGTTGGAAAAACAGAGCTTGCAAAAACTCTTGCAGATTTTCTGTTTAATGATGAAAAGGCACTCACTAGAATTGATATGAGTGAATATATGGAAAAATTTAGTGTTACGCGTCTTATTGGAGCGCCACCTGGATATGTTGGCTATGATGAAGGTGGTCAGCTTACAGAAGCAGTCCGCCGTCGCCCGTACAGTGTAATTTTGTTTGATGAAATTGAAAAAGCTCATCAGGATGTATTTAATGTTCTGCTGCAGGTGCTGGATGATGGACGACTTACCGATGGACAGGGCAGGGTTGTAGATTTTAAAAATACAATTATCATCATGACAAGTAATCTTAAGCCGGAAATGCTTAAAGATTTCTTCCGTCCGGAATTTTTAAACCGAATAGATGAAACTGTAATCTTTAATCAGCTTGGAAAAGATGCCATTGCCTCAATTGTTAAGCTTCAGCTTGAGCGTGTCCAGACCCGTCTTGATGACCGCAAGATTAAATTAAACTTTGATCAAAGTGCTTTGGACTTTTTGTGTCAGGCTGGTTACGATCCGGATATGGGTGCCCGCCCTGTAAAACGTGCTATACAAACTTATGTAGAAAATGCGTTGGCAAAAGAACTGCTTTCGGGTAAAATAGCCGAAGGTTCAACTGTAAACATCTCGGCTGGTTCTGACGGACTTATAATGAGGTAAATATGAGTATTAAAAGCGAGGCAATAGCCTGGGTTAAAGACTACTTTGCAAAAAACGGCAACAGCGAGACAAAAGCCGTAATAGGAATTTCAGGCGGAAAAGATTCTGCCACTGTTGCAGCTTTGTGCTGTGCTGCTCTTGGAAAAGATCGTGTAATTGGTGTAATGATGCCAAATGGTATACAGTCAGATATTGAAGATTCAAAAAATATCTGTAAATTTCTTGGAATAAAAAATTACACTGTAAATATTGAAGATGCATACCGCGGACTTACCTGCGAGCTTAAAAAAGTTCTGGGGGTTGGAGTAACTCCAGCTCAGTACAATACAAACACTCCTGCACGTTTGCGTATGGTAACCTTATACAGCATTGCAGCTATAGAAGGTAACTGCCGCGTATCAAACAACGGAAACAAAAGCGAATGCCTTGTAGGTTATTTTACTTTATGGGGTGACGGGTCCGGAGACTTTGCTCCACTTGCAAATCTTTATGTAAGTGAAGTTATAAAGCTTGGACTTGCACTCGGACTTCCGGAGGAGTTTGTAAAAAAAGCTCCTTCTGATGGAATGTCGGGCATGACAGATGAAGACAAACTTGGTTTTACCTATGCAGATTTGGAAAAGGTTGCACGCGGTAAAACAGAAAAAATGGATCCCGCTTTAGTAAAAACAATTAAGGGTAGAATTAAATCAATGGCCTTTAAGAAAAAGCTTTTGAATATTCCAAACTTTATGCCTTCAACTGCTAAATAATAATGCTTTCTTACCAGCACGCTTATCATGCGGGAAATCATGCAGATATACTCAAGCACTATGTCCTTTGTTCTGTAATTCAAGGTCTGAACAAAAAAGAAAAGCCATATACTCTGTATGATACTCACGCAGGAAGCGGGCTTTATGATATGCTCGATAACCGGAGCCTTAAAACAAATGAAGCACAAAAGGGAATCTTAAAGCTTGTAAAATCAGAGGTTCCTCCCGCTCTTGAGTTTTATAAAAATCTGGTTCAAAAATATCTGGATAAAAATCTATATCCCGGATCTCCTGCAATAGAGTACAGTCTAATGCGTGGGCAGGATACACTGATTCTTTCTGAACTTCATCCTGCAGAAATAGAAAATCTCAAAAAAAATCTTCAGAACGCAGATACAGTCTCGGCTTCAAAAAAATCAGTTCAGATTCATAACCGTTCCGGTTGGGAAATGCTTAAAGCTCTTACGCCTCCTGTAACGCATCGTGGTGCAGTGCTTATAGATCCAAGTTATGAAGAAACTGATGACTATTTACAGGCTGCAAAGACAATCTGTACAGTTTATAAAAAATGGACCAACGGAATTTTTATGCTCTGGTATCCGCTGCTTGCTCATCGTGAGGCAGAAATAAAAAGTATGATTACAGAGATTACTGTCTTTGTAAAATCAATAAATGCCAACACGCAGATTGACCGTTATGAACTGTGTGTGAATTCTTTTGATGCCCACAAAGAAACTTCACTTGAACAGGTGCTCTCCGATTCAGATAAAAAAAATCCGCCCCGTTTATACGGCAGCGGAATGCTTGTTATAAACACGCCATGGAATCTTATTCAGGAAGCAGACCAGGCAATTAGTTTTTTGGAGCAGGTGTTTTGGAATTCTTAGACCCGCCGCGAAAAAAATCTGCAATCTTCTGAAACAGCTTTTTAAAGAAAAGATAAATCTTATAGAAAAAGCCTGGATTTCGCAGACGTTCCAGTCTTCTGTAACCCTCTAAGAGTTCTTCATCTGTAAATTCTTTGCGCTGGTTGTTTTCTTCTATTTCCATTTCCAGCTGTTCTATTTCTGTAAGGTTATCTACGATGTTTGCGTGAATATTTGTCCAACCAAGTTCTTTAGCTGCAGTAAGACGTCGTTCTCCAGCAATGAGTTCGTAGCGTCCATTGATTGTAATAGGATTTAAAAGTCCATAAGTTCGGAGGCTGGCCTTTAGCTCTTCCAGATTACCAAGGTCTTTTCGTACGCGTTTCTTTACTTTTATACTCGAAATTGGTATTAACATTTTCAACCTCCAAGGTTGTCACATTATTCCATCAAATAATTATAGTCAATATCATCATCGTCAGAAGATGAATTTTCTATATATTCATCATCGGTATAATCCTGAGAATCTAAAGAGTCATCCTTGCTAAAGTCGTAGTTGCCCGAAAGGAAGTCAAGATTGAGAACAAGAGGACTTGTGTCGTAAGTCATGGTTCTGCGCTGACCTGACTGATACATTTCTTTTTCAAGACGGGCTATTGCAATTGTAGAGTTTGTCTGATTAGAGTGAATCTGGCAGAATTCTGTTGGAACAGTTCCTGCAAGGAACCATTGAGTTGTTTTATGGTCGCCACAATCATCTGTCAAAAGCTGGCCGCTTACAGAACATACTGTTGCTTCGACAACTCCATCCAGCGGCTTGTTCCATTCCTTAGAAGGTAAGTCTTCATTTATGGCACCCATAAAGTCACCCCATGCATAACCTGCAAGAGTAGAACCTGTAATGTTCAAACCAAGAGACTGTCCTGGTTTATCAAAACCAAACCAGAAGGCAGAAGCATAGTAAGGAGTAAATCCACAGGTCCATGCATCGGCCCAGTTTTGAGTTGTACCGGTCTTACCTGCAGCTGGCATTCTGTAGCTTCTTCCAGATTCTGTTTTATATTCAAATTTTCCTTTTTGTCCGGCAAGAGTACCACCACCATTTACAGTCTGTTCAAGAAGCTTTGTCATAACAAAAGCTGTCTGTGGTGTAATTACCTGAATCTTATCACCCTTAGCAGCCTGCTCTTTTCTGATATCAAGCTCAGGTGTAAGAATTACGTTTCCATTTTTGTCTTCAACAGTACGGATAGCCATTGGAGTAACTTCTTTTCCGCCGTTTGCAAAAATTGCGTAGGCTCTGGCCATTTCTATAGGACGAACAGAACATACACCAAGACCAATAGGGTAGCCTGGAACAAAGGCTCGGCTAGGAAGCTCCTCTGAGCTGATTCCAAGCAATGCAACTGCGCGGGTAATTGCAGCATCAAAGCCAATTCCATCAAGTACTTTAAGGGACGGAACATTCATAGAGTGAATGAGCGCATAGTAAAGCGAAACATTACCCATCCATTCTCCACGGAAGTTTTGAGGAATATAAGGTTTTCCGTCTGCAGTATGGAATACAACCGGTGTATCAGAAATCTGCGTAGCCGGAGTAAATTTTCTGGAATCTATGGCGGCGGAATAATACAGCGGTTTAAAAGTAGATCCAGGCTGAACCTTTGCCTGTACCGCACGAATAAACTGATTTTCCTGATCAAACTTGCTTCCACCAACAAGTGCATCAATGTATCCGGTAGAAGGCTCAAGACAAATCATTGTACCTTCGATTGTTGTCTTTTCATTTTCCTGTTTTGCAAGAGTTACAGCTTTGTTTACAATGTCAATTTTAAGCTGCTCTGTACCGGTCATCATGGAAATTACGTCCAGAACAGGATTTATCTGATTAATAAAGGTTGAGTTTGCTACAAACTTGGCACGCTGCTCGCTAACCTTAAGGGAAGGAATATCAAACAAAAGTGCTAAGAGCTCTGTCATTGGAATGTATGTGCTGTAGGCAAGATTTGAACGGGAAGAATGTTCACGCTGGTAAAGATAATTTGCACGTTCAATATATTTTTCCATTACAGTTTGTGCAATCTGCTGGTGTTCAAGATTGAGTGTTGTATTTACAGTAAAGCCCGAAGAATAAATATCGTCAGAACCGTAAATCATGTTTCCAAGTTCACGGCGAACATATTCACTAAACCATGGAGCCTTGTCATCACGAGTCATGTAAGCCGAAGCAGAAGTTCTTGTATAATCAAAGCCAGCCCAGTAATCTTCAAAAGAGGTGTCGGCTTCTTCCTGTGTGATATAGCTCGCGGCAACCATAGAACTCAGAACATTCTTTTGCATTGTCATAGCTCTGTTAGGATGATCAAACGGATTATAGTAAGCCGGGTTTGAAAGCTGAATTACAAGGATGGCAGCTTCTGCAGGTGTAATTTCTGTAGCACTGTGACCAAAGTAATATTTGGAGGCAGCGTTTACACCATAAGTACCACCACCAAAATAAATCTTGTTCAAATAAAGCTCAAGAATTTCGTTTTTGGTATAGCGGCGTTCCATCTGAATAGCCCACCACAATTCCTTGATTTTTCGTGAATAAGAAATGTCGGAACGGTCGCAGTAAAGGGTTCCTGCAATCTGCTGGGTGAGGGTAGAACCACCACCTAAAGACATGTGGGCAAGTTTACCTACAACTGCACGGAAAATGGCTTTAAGACTATAGCCTGTATGCGAAAAGAAAACCCTGTCTTCACGTGTAACAAGGGCATCAATCATGTGCTGTGGAAGGTCATTATATGAAATGATTTCGCGTTTTTCGTCCGAAGAAAATTCGGTAATAAGCTCACCGTTTATATCTAAAAGCTTTGTCGGCAAAGCGTTGTCAAATTCTGTAAAGTATTCAGAGTTTTTAATATTTTGAGTTTCAGAAAGTGCCCAGCCTAAAATCGCTCCAAATAACATGGAAAAAACAAAAAGAAGCGACAAAAACACCACGGCTGATTTTTTTACCTTAAACATACGCTACATTATAGTAAAAAAGTATATATAATTCAATAAATAACAAAAAAAAAGGCACGGAATAGACCGTGCCATGCCCATCAGGCAATCAGGGACATGGGTGGGAGGGGAAAATGTCCCTGATATTTTAAATATCGGGTCATATAGCCAAAATCTTTAATGCAAAATAAAGATTTTATTACTCATTTTCAGAAATCTGCAGGTCTACGGTCAAATTTACCTTGTAAGTGCGGCCTTTTGAAACAGTTACAGTCCTTAAAATTTCGTAATCACCAATTTTACAACGGATTTTGTGGTCGCCTTCTGAAAGAATTATCTCTTTTCCAAACGCATCAAACGGTTCTTCATCAAGATAAACTTTTGCACCTTCTGGAGCTGTAATAATAACGGCCGGTTCTATGCTTTTAAGCTCAACCGGCAGTTCCATAACCTTTGCCTGGTCAATTCTTATCTTGCGAACTTCGGTTCTGTAGTTTTCGGAGATTATGGAAACATTATGAATACCGGTAGGAAGTACAATTCCTTCTTCAATAGAGAATGGTTCGTTATCTACAAAAACAGAAACATTTTCACCGGCAATGCTTTGTGAATCTGTCTGTTCAGGATATTTGAGGCTTACCTTTAACATTCCCTTATCGCTTAAGATAGGTTTGATTGTAAAGGTGATTTTTGAATTCATAACTTCGTCAGGAACGCCTTTCATAATTTGCTGGAGTCGCAGAAAAATAAAATTACCCTGTGCTGAAGGAATCTGTTCAATGGTTTTTGTATACTGGTTTGTTTTAAACTGTGCGTTCTTTGTAAGCGGAATCTGTAAAACCCACGAAAGCTTGCCCGGGAGAACCCCAAAGAAAATCTTGCTGCCCGAAAAGTCTATCTGCTGTTCTGAAGGAACCGGACGGATATTGTCGTAAATGTAGGCTCCGCAGCAGTCTCTCCAGGTTGCAGTTTCTTCCGGAATCTCCATTTTAACTTCTATACCTTCAAGAAAAATTCTTTCTTCTGGGATACGGATAGAAAGCGCATCATTGAGTCCTATTTTTTTAGAAGCAGAGTAGGCCGGGTCTTCCTTGAGCTCAAGCACATGACACTGTGCAACCCTAAAGGTTTCTGCAGAGAGCACGGATGGAATAAGAGCAGTAAAAAGCAGAGAAAAAATCAGTTTTCTTTTTACGCATAAATGCATCAGGCTAAATCCCCTTATTTTAGGTTCAGTTTGGTCTGAGGGTCTTTGGCTACTCCTCCCTGTCGGATTTCAAAATGTAAGTGTGAACCCGTAGCCATTCCCGTATGTCCTACATATCCTATTATATCACCTTTTTTTACAAATTGGTACTGATTTACGCAAAATGAACTCAAATGTGCATAAACACTGGTCATTTTTCCCGTATCGTGCGTTAAAATGATGTAATTTCCAAAGGTTTCATCCTTTTCTATGCAGTAAGCTACGTTACCATCTTTTATAGCATAAACAGGAGTTCCTTCCGGAGCCGCAAGATCTATTCCGTTGTGATCCTTCCACTGACCGTTCACAGGATTCTGTCTTTTTCCAAAACCGGACGAAACCCAGAAGCTTCCTTTTTTAAGAGGGAGTCCCATTGCAGAATCTGTAAAAAAGAAACGCAGTGTAGGCACAATCCGTTTGTCCATAAAAAAGACATAATTTACACCGTTTATATTATAATAGCCGTCGCTTTGAGAAAGATCCTGGTCGGCATAGGCTTCTCTTAAAAGGGTTTCAAAATTATTTTTACAATCCTCTGCATTTTCTTTTATAAAAATCCCCGGCACCACAGGAAGAATAAGGGTTTTACCGATAAGCTCCTCTGTAGAGCATTCAAGTCCGTTAAGACTGGCTATGGTTTCGTAGGTAATATTACAGCGGGAAGCAAGTGACAAAAGCTGGGATTCTCCCCAGTGAAGTGTTTCCTTGTCGGACAGCGTAAAAGTGTGCTTAAAAAAAAGAATGTCCGGTTCAAGCCTTGAAGAATGAAGCGCCTTGTAATTGTCCTCTACAATTTTTTGATATTCGTTATAAAGAGATTCCTTGTCGCGGGAAGAAAGGGTTGTAATTTCTGGTAGATTTTCTACATCAATGTTTACTGTCTGCTGTGCAAAACTCAGTGCAGTAACATAAAAGAAAAGAAAAATGAATGACGTAAAAAGCTTGTTTTTATGCCTCATCTTTTCCTGCTTTTTGAAATGATTTTCCTGACTATAAGATAAACGAGGAGAATTGCCGCAATAATAAGAACCGTTGCTGTATATACCTTTGGTGCTCCGGTAGAAAACTTCCAGAGCGGAAAAACAAGTATAATGGTTGCAAGAATACAAACCGCAAGCAGTAAGAGAAATCTTAAAATTGAAAGGATTCTGTTTTTTGCACTCATTATTTTGGTCCCATAAAAAATAAGGGCTGCCTCCTTTGTAGACAGCCCTTATCCAGAATCAGATTATTCTTCTACGATAGCTTCTGCAGGGCAGGATGCAACACATGTTCCACAGGAAATGCATTTTTCCTGATCAATAACGCGTCTATCATCTTTTTCTGTAATAGCTTCAACCGGACAGTCTGGTTCACAAGCTCCACAGTTTACACAATTGTCTGTAATTTTAAACATACAATACTCCTATAAAATTGTTTGTTGTTAACAAATAAATAATACAGCATAACCTCTAATTCCGCAAGTAAAGAAAAGAACTCAAAAATTGCATTTTCATAATTCATGGTGTATTATATTTATATGACAAAATTAGAAATCGCTTCTTATATTGACCATACTCTTCTTGCTCCCGAAGCCGGAGTAAAAGATATTCAAAAATTGTGTTCAGAGGCTGCTGTTTATCACTTTGCCTCTGTTTGTGTAAATCCCTGCTATGTTTCTTATGCCCATTCTTCCCTGGAAGGCAGTGGTGTAAAGGTCTGTACTGTAATCGGCTTTCCTCTTGGAACAGCTTCTTCCGAAGTAAAGGCTTATGAAGCCTGTGATGCTATCAAAAACGGTGCCGATGAAGTTGATATGGTAATCAACATTGGAGCCGCTGTAGACGGCCGCATTTCGTTAGTAGGAAGTGATATTGCCATTGTAGTAAAAGCTGTACGAGAACTGGAATCCAAGCTTGGACGTAAAGTTGTAATCAAAGTAATTGTAGAGACCTGTTTTTTAGATAATGAAACCTTGCCTCTGGTTTGCCTTTGCGCAAAAAAAGCCGGAGCCGACTTTGTTAAAACTTCTACAGGCTTTGCTGCTCCAAAAGGACTTGAAGGTCAGCTTTTACCAAACGGTGCCAGTGAGTTTCATGTTAAGCTTATGCGTGAAGTTGTTGGATGGGATATGGGAGTTAAGGCTTCCGGGGGCATAAGAAATGCCCAGACTGCAATAGCAATGCTCAAGGCAGGTGCAAACAGACTCGGAACCTCCAGCAGTGTCCGCATTATAGAAAGCTGGGACGAATCGCTGGAGATTCAGCTGCCGGAAGGTTTCCGACGCTAGGCCGGATTAAATCTTTGCCTTTTTGATTTCTTTTACAATATAGTCGTACTCGTGCTCGTTTACAACGAACTTGATTTCATCTCCGACTTTCTTTTCCATGATTGCATTACCAAATGGTGACATGTAAGAAATGATGTTGTTGTCTGGATCAGATTCCCAAGGACCAAGAATTGTGTATTCCTCGTCGCTGTTTGTCTCGTTGTTGTGGAGTGTAACGACTGTAGCAAAAGAGATAACTGCTGTTGTAAGGGTTGTTGGATCGAATACAGTTGCACGGTTGAGTTCTTCCTG
>JAEEGL012584958.1_pt1 | contig 17544 bp, 10 predicted proteins | sample 9134231 | NCBI WGS metagenome assembly JAEEGL01 (sample SAMN16246548, study PRJNA631951) | gut metagenome | biome: gut microbiome; feature: rumen; material: fiber-attached | host: Bos | place: Iran: Karaj | collected 2018-10 | reverse complement strand
GTCATGCCCATTTCTGGGATGTGTTCATGACTTGTGTGAGCAATCCCCTCGTGTGGGTGCCGATGTATGTGGCGTTGGTGTACGTGCTCATCAGCAACTACAGCTATCGTTCCGTACTGATGTGTGCCTTGGCCGTTTGTGTGCTCATTCTGATTACCGACGCTTTTTCGTCAAATGTCATTCGTCCCTTTGTGGGGAGGTTGCGTCCAAGCAATCTGAATAACCCGTTGTCGGACGTCGTACACATCGTCGACGGTCATCGGGGAGGTCGGTTTGGATTCCCGTCGGCCCATTCTGGCAACGCGTGGGCTGTGGCTTTCTTTGTCGCTTATCTCTTTAGAAAGCGTGTACTCACGTGGTTTTTGTGCGCCTGGGCACTGTTGGTGTGCTACTCGAGGCTATACTTGGGTGTTCACTATCCAGGCGACTTGCTTGGAGGACTTGTGCTTGCCTTCGTTGGTGCGACGCTTGTCTATTGGGTATTCGCCAAGGTCAGTCACGAAGAACCTAAGCCAGAACTTCGGCATGTGTACATTCCCATCATCGTGGGTATGCTGACCATCATGATCTTGTTTGTTGTCTCGCTATGCAGATAGAGCCCATTGCACGCTTTCGTTCTCCTTTTAGTTCCAAGTTTGGTATCCCCAAGCAAAGCGGACTTGTTGAGGAGTTGCACGGAGAGATTGTCTTCGAGCCAAAGTATCGCAATGCAGATTATCTTCGAGGCATCGAGGAGTTTGACTATTTGTGGCTCATCTGGGAATTCTCGGCCAACAAGCACAAGGCTGCGAGTCCCGTTGTCAGGCCTCCTGTGCTGGGAGGTAACGAGAGGGTAGGGGTGTTTGCCACGCGTTCTCCCTATAGGCCGAATCCCTTGGGATTGTCGTCAGTGCGACTTGACCATATCGACTTTGACACGAATAGAGGTCCTGTGATTCATGTGCTTGGCGCCGACTTGATGGATGGTACGCCGATCTACGATATCAAGCCCTACATCTGCTATGCCGATAGTCATGCTGATGCCCGATGTGGGTTTGTCGACAAGCGGCAATGGCCCTCACTTCGAGTGGAGATGCCTGACTATTTGGTGAAAGAACTTAGCGAAGAACAGCATGCAGCCTTGCGCCATACGCTCGAACTAGACCCACGTCCCCACTACCAGAACGACCCCCAAAAGGTCTACGGAATGCCTTTTGAGGGTCGCGATATTCATTTTCGTGTGAGTGACGGGGTGCTTACCGTCTTGTAATCTTGCTAATCTTCTTCGTGTGGTCACTCATCTCTTCAGTCTTGATGAGTACTCCCTTCGTGTTAGGCGACACCTTTGCGCCAGCTATATTATAATAGGTGGTGCTGACGACCGATGGCTCATTGTTGTCGATGCCGGTCAGGTTAGAGGTGAAGGGCTGTCCCTCCTCTATGTCGAGTGTAGCTCCAGCGCCCGTTTCAGTATCCGTAAGTGCTTCTTCGACTTGTTTTGCGCTGAACTTCTGATAGGAATAGACATCGGAAGGGATAAAGAAATCTTCCACCACTTTGTCCTTTACATCACTGATACCAATGCAATTCGTGAAGACGAAGCTATGGTCGTTTTGACCAGACGTTGAGGCATACTTCCACACATTATGCGAGCTGTTGACATTGAAGCTGAACACCGAGTTCTCCACATAGGCTCGAGCCTTGTAACCAATACCGATAGCATAGCTTGTGACGCTGCTTGAGTAGAGGCAGTTCAGCACATGGATTCTGCCGAAGCGGATTCGGGGCATGCGCTCACGGCATCCCTCATCCCACCAGCAGCATGCAAACGTGGTGTTCAGATAACCATCATCGTTGGCCTTGTCGTCACCTCCCCAAAGGTTGCTGAATCGATGGTCGTTGCTGCCGCCTGAGCCACCTGACTTCGGTGCAATGAGATAGCGGAAGCGACACCACGTGACGCTGACATTGGTGGCTTGATTGTTGCAATCAAAATTGCCGTCGACGCCATCTTGGAAGTCGCAGTGATCAATCCACACGTAATTGCTAGATTGAAGCGTCAGATTGTCGTTGCCATCGATGTCGTAGGCTCCGGCACTCTTGAAGGTCATGTTGCGCAGGATGAGATTTTCGCACCGCTTGATAAGCATAATGCCTGTTTTAGCTTTCTCTTCGCGATTGTTGTTGACGAGAGCCGAGCCGGGCAACCCATAGATGGTCAGATTCTTCGTGTCCTGCACATAGATATATTTGTCCGTTTCAATAGTGCCCTTCACGTAGATAGTAATCTGTGCCGATCCATTGTTTTTGGTGTTGTTGTAGGCTGTCTTCAGCGCGGAGGTGAGTTCGTCGAGTGTGGTCACCACGATGGGGTTAACATCGTTGCTGCCAGTTGTCATGCCGTCAACCGATGCCCATCCGATAGGCGTTCCCGAGTCGTAAGGCGACAGATTGTAGGAGGCAAGTGCCGAAAGGGCTTGCCACACGAGAAGGAGGGATAGTGTTGCCAACTGCTTCATGATTTCTTCTAAGTGTAGGTTTTCTGTTATGAGATATGTAGCGTTGAGTCTGCCTTGAGCGGTAATGATATGAAAAAACCCGGCTCCAAACGGAAAACCGGGTCTAATGAAAGGAGGAGTGGTACCTCCAGGAATCGAACCGGGGACACACGGATTTTCAGTCCGATGCTCTACCAACTGAGCTAAGGCACCATGTTCTTGCGTTTCCACGCTTCCTTTCTTTTGCGGTTGCAAAGGTAAGAATATATTTCGATTCCTGCAAATTTTTCGTGGACTTTTTTTAGAAAAGGGCTATTTTTCTTGTTTTTTACCCTTTCAGTGGGTTCCAGCCTTGTGCCTGAAGGGGAAATTCCTGATTGTCGCGTGTAACGAGAATGGCTCCCAGTTCAGCTCTAGTAACGTGTCCGATGAGCCGCACTCCCTCCATCTGTTCAATCTTCTCGTGGTCGCCGATGGGTACGGTGAAGAGCAGTTCGTAGTCTTCGCCTCCGTTGAGGGCACAAGTGGTGACGTTCATGTTCATCTCCTCGGCCATCACAGCTGTCTGGTAGTCGATGGGGATATTCTTCTCGTAAATGCGACATCCCACACCCGACTGCTTGCAGATATGAAGAAGTTCCGAAGAGAGGCCGTCGCTGATGTCCATCATGGCCGTTGGGCGTATGCCTGCCTCTCGTAGACGTCTGACAATGTCGCCTCGAGCATCAGGTTCGAGCTGGCGTTGCAGCAGATACTCCTTGCCAGCGAAGTCTGGTTGAAAGTTGAAGTCGGTCAGTTGGCGGTTGAGCGTATCGAGTCGCTTTGTGTCGTTGGCCGCTTTGGCTTCGTTGACTTTCTTCTGCAGATCATTCACCTGTCCGTAGTAGACGGCTTTCTCGCGTTCAAGCAGTTGCAAACCCATATAGGCAGCTCCGAGGTCGCCGCTGACGCAGATGAGGTCGGTGTCGTGTGCGCCTTTCCTATAGACAATGTCGTCCTTGGCAGCTTCACCAATACAAGTGATGCTGATGGCGAGTCCCGTGTATGACGAAGTTGTGTCGCCACCTACGATATCGACGTTCCACTTTTCGCATGCTGCGCGAAGTCCCTTGTAGAAGTCTTCAAGATCCTCCACCGTGAAACGCTTGCTGAGTGCAATGCTCACGACTAGTTGTCGCGGCGTCCCGTTCATGGCGAAGATGTCGCTGATGTTGACCATAGCAGCCTTGTAGCCGAGGTGCTGTAGCGAAATGTAGGTGAGGTCGAAGTGGATGCCCTCCATGAGCATATCGGAAGTGACCAACACCTCGCTGTCGGGATAGTGGAGTACGGCACAGTCGTCGCCTACGCCATATAGGGTTGATACGTTTTGGGGCTTGATGTCTTTGGTGAGATGGTCGATGAGGCCAAACTCACCGAGTTTAGCTATATCCATTTGATAGGTTTCTCTTTATTTAGGGTTGAGAGAGGGGTGTTAGAAGATTGCGACAAAGTCGCAACAAACGATACAGAAGGAACTGACGGGAGAGCCGCGACAGAGTCCAACAGACCAGAATGGACTCTTAACCGAGGCGGTTGACCATCTCGCGGATGAGAGCCGTCATGATGGGTTGAGCACGGTTGGCAGCCTCCTGCACCTCCTCGTGGCTGACCTGTACGGGCACGTCGAAACCTCCCAAGTCGGTGATAACCGAGATGCCGAACGTCTTGATGCCGCAATGATGGGCCACGATGACCTCGGGCACTGTCGACATGCCGATGGCTTGTCCGCCCAGTTTGGCATACATACGGTACTCGGCAGGTGTCTCGAAGGTTGGTCCCTGCACACCCACATAGACACCATGCACGAGGCGTATGCCTTGTTCCTTAGCGATGTCGTCGGCCAGTTGGATGAGCTGTGGGTCGTAGACCTGATGCATGTCGGGGAATCGAGGTCCTGTGGGGAAGTTAGGCCCATGCAGAGGATGCTCGGGGAAGAAGTTGATGTGGTCGGTAATGACCATAAGGTCGCCAATGCGGAAATCGGGGCACATGCCGCCAGCCGCATTCGACACGAAGAGCTGCTCGATACCCAGTTCGTACATCACGCGTTCTGGGAAGGTTACCTCCTTCATCGACCAACCTTCGTAGTAGTGGAAGCGTCCCTTCATGGCCAATATGTCCTTATCACCAAGTTTGCCGAAGATGAGCTTGCCGGCGTGTCCTTCGACTGTTGAAACGGGGAAGTTTGGAATTTCGCTATAGGGGATTTCAGTCTTGTCAGTTATCTCTGAAGCTAATTCTCCGAGGCCGCTCCCCAGAATGATTGCTATCTTTGGGCTTGATGTCATCCTTTGCTTTAACCAGGATGCTGTTTCTTGAATTTTTTTGTACATAACTAAGGATTTTATGGTTAAAATTGTCTTCTTGGTCGAGCATAAACTTGATGCGGATAGGCAGAGCATAGATACTGCTTCTGACCTCAGGCGAGAGTCCCTCGACCTGATAGAGCCTTGAGGCATCCTTCTCGGTCGTCACGATGAGGCGAGGCTGAGGCATTTCTTCGAAACATTGGTTAATACGCCTGATGTCCTTCGGTCGGAAGTAGTGATGGTCGCTGAACGAGAGCGGTACGATGTCCTTGCACAGCGGTTTCAAATCCTCGATCATCTGTTGTGGTGAAGCGATGCCCGTGAGCAGCAGAATATTGCTTGAAGCGATGCTCTCGATTTTCATTTCGGAACTTTCATCGGGGAAGAGCGGCACGAGTTGTTCGTATTCGAGCGTGGTGAAGAAGAGCCCTTGGTACGGGTAAAGGTCCATTGCTTTTGTCAGGACGCGATACTCCATTGGCTTCAGGTCTTTCGGGCACTTGGTGATGATGACGATATCGGCGCGCCGCTTGCCCTTCATGGGCTCGCGCAGACGACCTGCCGGTAGCATCTTGTCGTAGATGATGAGTCGGTGGTAGTCAACGAGCAGAATGTTGATGCCTGGTTTCACGTAGCGGTGCTGATAGGCATCGTCGAGCAGAACGACGTCGACGTTGCGCGAGGCTTCGTCTGTCGTCAATCGCTCTATACCGCGCCTCCTTTTCTTGTCAACGGCTACAAAGATGTTTGGGAACTTCTGCATCATCTGGAAAGGCTCGTCGCCGATGTCGCTGACCGAAGTGTCGCCGTCGGCCAGCTGATAGCCCTTCGACTTGCGCTTGTAGCCACGCGAGAGCACAGCCACTTTGATTTTGTCCTGAAGCATGCGGACGAGATGCTCCACATGGGGCGTCTTCCCGGCGCCGCCCACAGTGATGTTGCCCACCGAGATGACTGGCACCTTGTAGGCACGACTCTTCAGGATGCCGATGTCGAACATCCAGTTTCTGATGGTCACCACCAAACCGTAGATCCAGCTAAGTGGCAGCAGCCATTCGTTGATTTTTATGAAGTCGCCTTCGCTTCGCATGGGTAGGCTTTAATTACTTACGTTTCGGAAGTTAGTGAAGTGACACTCCGAAAACTATAAATTAGTGAATGTTCAGGAAATAGGGCAGACGAGCCTGCACCGGGCTCATCTGGTTAGTCTCGCGGAGCAGCATGAAGGGCTCGTAGTAGCTACCAAGTGTCAGCCGCATCTGGTCGTCCAGATAGTTGCCGCCTTTTGCGGTGTTGAGTAGCTGGTCGAGCAGACTGGGTTGAGCGGGGTAGGCGGCTGTGTAGTATTCGTCGAGCTTGGCCAGCTGTGCTGCCTTCGCAATGGCCTTGTCGAGTCCTCCGAGCTCATCGACGAGTTTGAGCTTCAGGGCATCTTCGCCCGTAAAGACGTGTCCCTGGGCGTTGGCTTCCACCTCTTCGACGCTCATCTTGCGCCCGTCGGCAACGCGCTTGCGGAACAGCTCATAGCCCTGATTGATATAGTTCTGCAGATAGCCCAGTTCTTCGCTGTTGAAGGGGCGTGCACCGGAGCCGAAGGCCGCGTTGCGGTTGGTCTTCACCTCGTCGAACTTTAGTCCGAGCTTCTGCGTCATGAGTTGCGAGCGGTCGGGGAATACGCCAAAGATGCCGATGGAGCCCGTCAGTGTGGTGGGCTCGGCAAAGATATAGTTGGAGCCCGAGCTGATGTAGTAGCCGCCCGAAGCAGCGTAGCCGCCCATGGAGACGACGACGGGCTTCTTGGCCTTCAGCAGTTCAATCTGGTGCCAAATCTGCTCAGAGGCATAGGCGGAGCCGCCAGGCGAGTTGACGCGCAGTACGACAGCCTTGACGTCGTCGTCATCGGCCAGCTCCTGCAGGTCCTTGTTTACCTCGTTGCCAACGATCTGATGACCGCCACCCATGAGCATGCCCTCGGCGGGTGCGTCGACAATGTCGCCATAAGCATAGTAGACGGCAATCTTTTCGCCGTTGTGCTTCTGTTTCACGTTCTGCATGTCGCTGATGCTCAGCTGCTTGATACTCTTGTCGTCGTCGAGTTTGAGGAGCTTCTTCACTTCATACTTCACCTGGTCGTGGAAGAGCAGACCGTCGACAAGCTTGAATTTCTGCAGAGCCTCAGGACCTTCAAAGATGACCAGTCGGTCGGCATAGGCGTTCAACGAGTCAGCGCTGATCTTGCGACTCTCGCTGACAGCTTTCACCACGTTTCGCCAGAGGCCGTCGATGTAGGCCTGCGTCTGCTCGCGGTTGGCGTCGCTCATGTGGTCCTCGGTGTACATCTCGGTGGCACTCTTATACTTACCCACCTTGACGACCTGCATCTTGATGCCTACCTTGGCCAGCAGATCCTTGACGAACATGGGCTGCGAGGCGATGCCGTGCCAGTCGAGAGTGCCGCGCGGGTTCAGCCACACCTTGTCGGCCACCGAACAGAGATAGTAGGCACCCTGTGTGTAGGTGTCGGCATATGCGACCACCCACTTGCCAGCCTTCTTAAAGTCGAGGAGTGCGTTGCGCACTTCTTGCAGCGAGGCATAGTCGGCCGAAAAGCTTCCTGCCTCAATATAAATGCCTTTCACATTGTCGTTGTTCTTAGCCTTGCTGATGGCCTGCAGCGTCTCGTGTAGGCCGGTTGTGCTTGCCTCTGAGCCCAGGAACTGAGCCATCACGTCATTGCCCGACATCTCCTCCATGCTGCCCTTCAGTTCCATGACGAGCACAGAGTTGTCGCTGACGTTCTTGGTTGCTTCGCCCGATGCCACCATTCCTACGAGGCTCATGACGCTAAGGATGGCCATGATGAGTCCGAGAATCACAATGCCGACAATCGTAGCCAGCACATACTTGAAAAAGTCTTTCATATGCGTTCTTTTCTTATAAAGTTATAATTTGTTTCTTTTAAACTATAAATTATTACGAATTAGCAAAGCTTTCAAACGGTGCTTTCGCGGTCGGAAAAACACCCATAATAGATTGCAAAGATAGAATTTTTTCTTTGAAACGGCAACATTTCGTACAAAAAACTTCACTTTATGGGCAGAAAATCGTAAATTTGTGGCATGAAAACTGAAAGTTACGAATTGAAAGGACGAGCTGTCGTCATGGGTGCTTCGTCGGGAATGGGCCGCGAGGTGGCCCGTCTGTTGCTCCGGAAAGGCTGGCGCGTAGGTGTGGCAGCAAGGCGGAAAGATGCTTTGGACGAGTTGTGCAGTGAATTTCCGCAACAAGCTGTTGCTGAACAGATTGACGTGACGAGCGAAGATGCTGCAGAACGTTTGCTGACGCTTGTCCGTAAGCTTGGCGGAATGGACGTCTATGTCCACTCGTCGGGCATTGGGTGGCAGAATGTGGCCCTCGATGCCGATCTCGAGTTACGAACCGTAATGACCAACGGTTTGGGATTTACGCGCATGATTGATGTTGCTTTTCGCTATTTTCGTGGCTTAAACGACGAGAAATTGAACGAAGAATCGTCGGAAAATTCTGTTTTCCCGTCAAATAATCTTGATAATTTCTCAAATAACAATAAAAATGATTCTTTGCCAAGAAGTTCCGATTCTTCTTCGGTTAAGGGCGGTCATATCGTTGCCATTTCGTCGATTGCCGGTACGAAAGGACTTGGTCCCGCACCCTCCTATAGTGCCACGAAAGCTTTCCAGAATACCTATCTTGAAGCCCTCGAACAGCTCTCGACCAACCTTCGACTCGGCATCAGCATCACCGATATTCGTCCTGGTTTTGTCGATACGGCTCTCATTGACGGGCAGAACTATCCATTGAAGCTGAAGCCGCAAATGGTTGCCCGACAGATAGTTAAGGCTATTGAGAAAAAGCGTCACGTCAGTATCGTTGATTGGCGCTATCGCTGCCTGGTTGCTGGTTGGCGTCTGCTTCCTCGTTGGTTGTGGAGAAGGGTGCCTTTGTGCCGTGCATAGTATCTGTTTCGTGTTTTTGACGGCGTCATTTTAGAGCCGTTCATGGCATCCTTTTGTGCCCTGAAGGCATTGTCGTGAGCCGTACATAGCATCGCTTTTTGTGCCCTGAAGGCATCGTTTATGCCCCGCAGAGCATAGCTCTAAACCCTGTAGAAAGCAATCTCTATATATAGTAATCATGCCTTTTACGCATGTAAGGCATAAGTTTGTGCTGATTATTCGCTATGTATGTTTTGCCAACGTATTGTATGAAGTCAACTATATCAGTACATATAGAAAACGTTCCCAGTTAGAAAAATGTCAAGAAAAACGTTGGATACCCCGAACGAACAGTTGAACAGTTTTTTTTGTGTGTGCGAACAAGGCTATTAATAATTATATATATATATAATTATTAATCCTCTTTACACTCTCACGGAAAATAACTGTTCAACTGTTCGTTCGGCCTATACCCTCAGGAACGTGTTCCAATTATTCAGGTAAACTGCCTGAAGAATCATTTGCTAACAGGCTGACAATCAACGACTCAACATTTATTAACAAATTAACCCCATTCCTTTAACAGATTTTCACGAGCAGCGAACCCCCAGATTTTTGTCGTTTCAGAATTATTTCGTAATTTTGCATCAGATAAAACAATCATGGTTGAATTCCCTAATTTATGAACTCCTTGATATGAAACGAATCCTCTCGATACTTTGCCTACTCCTGACGCTCACTTTGAGCCTGCAGGCGAAGAAACGACAGCAGCCTGCTCCCACATGGCCCGACGGCACGCCGATGGAAGCCTGGTTCATGGACACGACACGCGTCAGCGTGGAGACGCTTGGACGCCAGTACCTGGTGACTGACTATGGCGTGGTGGCCGACGACTCGCTGCGCATTCAGACGCAGCAGCTGCAGCACGTCATCGACCTGGTTGCCAAGCAGGGTGGGGGCGTGGTGGTGATGCCCGAAGGCGTCTTCCTCAGTGGTGCACTCCACTTCCGTCAGGGTACCCATCTGTGGCTCCAGCAGGGCGCACGGCTGAAGGGTAGCGATCGCATCAGCGACTTCCCCGTGTGCGAGACGCGCATTGAAGGGCAGACCTGCCGCTACTTCCCCGCGTTGGTCAATGCCGACGGGCTCGACGGTTTCACAATCGTAGGTCCAGGCACCATCGACGGCAACGGCAGGGCCTACTGGCAGGAGTTCTGGATCAGGCGCGAGTGGAATCCCCAGTGCACAAACAAGGATGCCCAGCGGCCCCGTCTGGTTTACATCTCAAATTCGCGCAACGTCACCGTACAGGGTGTGCGCACCATCAACTCGCCCTTCTGGACCAACCATCTCTACCGCTGCGAGCGCGTTCGCTATCTGGACTGCTTTATCTATGCACCGACAGGCGGCGTGTTCGACTTCGCCGGCCGTGAGCACGGTGCACCCAGCTCGGATGCCATCGACCTGGACGTCTGCAGCGACGTAGTCGTCAGAGGGTGTTATATGCATGTGTGCGACGATGCCGTTGTGCTGAAGGGCGGCAAGGGCACATGGGCCGACCAGATGCCCGAGAACGGCCCCTGCGAGCGCATCCTCATCGAACGGTGCCACTACGGCCGTGTTCATGGCTGTCTGACGCTCGGCAGCGAGTCGCTCCACGACCGCAACGTAGTCCTGCGCAACTGTCATGCCGACGATGCCAACCGCGTGCTCTGGCTGAAGATGCGTCCCGATACGCCCCAGCACTACGAGTACGTCAGCGTCAGCGACGTGACGGGCCGCACGGGCAGCTTCCTCGTCGTGCGCCCTTGGACGCAGTTCTTCCAGCCTGGCGACCGCCCCGACATGCCACTTTCGGAGTGTAACGACATCACGATGAAGAACATCCGTATGAAGTGCCGCAACTTCTTCGACGTGGGCACAAGCGATAAGTATCGCCTCCGCAACTTCACCTTCGAGGACATTGACGTCAGCGATGAGCGTGGAGCCTTCGATGGCGCGTTGATTGAGAACACTACGGTGAAGAATGTCAAAATCAACGGCGAGGCGAAATAGATAATCAAATAAGCACAACGAACCATGATGAAAAGAAATATCCTGTTGACGGGCTTGATGCTTCTGGTCACGCTTGTGGCCAACGCCCAGTCGTTCGATGTCGACCTGAGCCGCCAGCCGCAAGGTCAGCCCTTCCGCTACTCCGTGAAGGTGCCCGACGGCAACTATCGCGTCAGTGTGACCATTGGAAGCCGCAAGAAAGCTGGTGAGACAGCCGTCAGGGCCGAGTCACGCCGCTTGTTCTTCGAGCCCGAGCCGACGAAGAAAGGCCAGACAAAGACGCTCACCTTTGTGGTCAACAAGCGCTCGCCCTACATCTATCCCACTGAAGAGGTCAACAGCCAATCGGGCAATGGTCAATCACCCTGTGATTCCATCCGCATCAAGGATCGCGAGCGCTACTACGTCAATTGGGACGACTCGTTGACGTTGGAATTCTGCGGTGCCTGCCCGCTGGTGAGCCGTGTGCTCATTGAGCGCGACACCACCGCTACGACGCTCTACCTCTGCGGCAATTCCACAGTTGTCGACCAGGAATATGAACCCTGGGCATCGTGGGGACAGATGATACCCCGATGGTTCGATGCCGAGGTCAGCGTGGCCAACTATGCCGAGAGTGGGCTGACGGCCAACTCGTTCCTTGCCCAGCACCGTTTCGACAAGATCCTCTCCACGCTCCGCAAAGGCGACTACGTGGTTTGCGAGTTCGGGCACAACGACCAAAAGGAACGCTCGGCTGGTGCAGGAGCCTATTACAACTTCGCCTATGCCCTGAAACGATTCATTGACGGTGTACGCCAGAAGCAAGCCACCATCCTGTTCTGCACGCCTACACAGCGCCGTGCCTTCGACAATAGCGGCCAGCACATCGTGGAGACCCACGGTGACTATCCTGACGCCATGCGCGAGGTGGCCCGCCGCGAGAATGTTCCTCTCATAGAACTTCACGACATGACGCGCACCTTCTTTGAGACGCTCGGCTACGAAGGCTCCAAGCAGGCACTCGTCCACTATGCCGCCAACACCTTCCCCGGGCAGACGAAGCCGCTGGCCGACAATACCCATTTCAATCCCTTCGGAGCCTACGAGGTGGCCAAGATGGTGGTGCAGGGCATGAAGGACCTGGTACTTCCGCTGGCTGATCATGTGCGGCCTGACTGGACAGATTTCTCGGCAGCCGCACCTGATGCCGCTGAGAGTTTCCTTTGGCCCGACTCCCACCTCTATGAGCTTCGCAAGCCCGACGGCAACTGAAGTCCCACTTCCTCATCATCTCTTAGTTCATGTTGGGATGCGCCGTCTCCCAAATGACGTCGCATCTAATCAGTTTTCGCGCGTGCGTGTTAAAAAGTGGCAAAACGACACGAATATGTATTTTTTTTCGTACTTTTGCCCAATCAATCTTGATTAAACAACTAAACAGATAACTTGAAAATGAAAAAAATCTTCATGACAATGCTTGTGCTCCTGGGCTCTTTGGGCATAAGCGCACAGCGTACGACCGACATTCTTGACCGAGGTCTTGTGGCCATTCCTGCCCAGTCGGGTAGTGGCAGCTTCGTCAGCTGGCGACTCTTCGGCGAAGAGTACTACGGCACCGAGTTCAACCTCTATCGCGATGGAACCAAGGTGAACGACAAGCCCCTCAGTGTGTCCTGCTATCTCGACGCGGCCGGCAGGAGTGGCTCGAAGTATCAGGTGGCTGCCGTCGTCAATGGTGTTGAACAGGAGAAGTGTGCAACGGTGGTGCGCCTTAACCAGCAGTACATCCAGTTTGCCGTGAAGCCCATCTACTCGCGTCGTGGCACCAACATCACCAACGACTACAACATCAACGACATCGCGTTGGCCGACGTCGATGGCGATGGCGTCTCTGAATTCCTGGTCAAGCGCAACTATTCGCCCGACGGCAGTTCCGTAGCCAACGACTCTGCCTACAATCACATCGAGTGTTACACGATCAAGGGCGAGCGCCTGTGGTACATCGACCTCGGACCTAACATGGTGAGCGGTCCTGACGAGCAGTACGATGCCGTGGGCTACGACTGGGACGGCGACGGGAAGGCCGAAGTGCTCATGCGTGGTGCCGACAATATGATCATTCACTATGCCGACGGCACAACGCAGAACATCGGCAACATGAACGTCAACACGCGCAACACCGTCACTCAGACGGCCAATATGACCTATACCAACACGGGTGCCGAGTATCTGCTCTATCTCGAGGGCGCAACCGGCAAACCTTACCCCATAGGTGCAAACGGGGCCTTGTGGATGACCTATCCGCTGCCCCGCGGCAATGCCAACGACTGGGGCGACGGCTACGGGCATCGCTCCACCAAGCACTACTTCGGAGCACCCTTCCTCGATGGTCGCCATCCGTTCATCTTCCTCGGGCGCGGCTGCTACACAAAGCACCACATGAAGGCCTTCAGCGTCAATCCCGCCACCCATCAGCTAACCCTCTATTGGGAGTGGCTCAACGACAATGGCTGGGGTGATCCTTGGTACGGAAACGGCTATCATAACTACGGAATAGCCGATGTCGACTGGGATGGTCGCGACGAGATATGCTTCGGCTCAATGGTCATCGACGACAATGGCAAGGGCCTCTCCACAACCGGACTCGGACACGGCGACGCCCAGCATTGCTCCGACTTCGATCCCTATCGTCACGGGCAGGAGATTTTCGCCTGCAATGAGGATGAACCCGCAATGAACTATCGTGACGCTACAACGTCGAAAATCTACTACCGACTGCAGTCAACTGACGACGACGGACGTGCCCTCTGCGGCAACTTTTCTAATGCCTACCCGGGTGCCATCGGACACTCCAGCCAGTCGGGTACCATTTCGTGCGTGAGCGATAAGGTCATCTCAGGTGGCCCAGGCGGATTCACCAATAATTTCCGCATCTACTGGGACGGCGACCTGCTTGAGGAAGGACTCGACGGAGCCAGCTCGCGAGAGGGCGCTTCGCGCGTGTTCAAGGCTGATGGCTCCATCGTGTTCACTGCTGATGGCACCGCCAACTGCAACTGGACCAAGAACACCCCTTCGGCAACAGGCGACATCCTTGGCGACTGGCGCGAGGAAATCATCGCCCGCACTTCCGACAACAAATACATCCGCGTCTACACGACCAACATCCCCACCCAATATCGCAACTATACGCTCTGGCACGACCATCAGTATCGTCAGGGCATGGTGTGGGAGAGCGTAGGCTACAATCAACCGCCTCACGCCAGTTACTTTATCGGTGAGCTGGAAGGCATCACCGTAGCTCCACCGCCACTCACGATGACCGGTCGTACGGAGATAGCCAACGGCGGCTCCATCACATCGGCCAACGACGGGCAGCACGTCATTGTCTGTGAAACCAACAATACCGAAATCAGCGTTGCTGACGGAGCCAAACCTTTTGTGGCTACCTTCAACGTGCCTTCGTGGGTGCAGGGAACCAACAGTAACAATACCAGCGGCAATCCGCTCATCAACTATGTCTACTACTCCTGCAACGTGAAAGGCGGTGCCTTTGCCGGCGACATGCGGCTGGTGAAGCAGGGTGACGGAATCTTGACGCTGCCTGCCGTCGAGCAGAACTACACAGGCAATACCGACGTGTGGGCAGGCGTGCTCAACTTCGATGGCAAACTGCTGCATTCGTCGTTGTGGCTCAACCGCTTTGCCGAACTCAACTCCGATGGAGGTCAGTTCCGTAGCATCAAGATGGACTACGACTCGAAGTTGCGTCCCGGTGGTGCCGACAAGGCTGGTTCCATCACGACCGACACACTGAAGCTGGGCTTTGGCGCTCGTGTCATTTTCGACGTCTTCAGTGAGGGCATGACAGCCGATCAATTGAACGCCAACCTCCTGACCATCGAGACCAAGAACTGGCAGTATGGACCTAAGTACATGGAACCGGTCTTCGAGTTTGTTGCCCATAAGGGAGCCAATGCTGAAATTGCTCTTGGACGCTATCTGATTGGCAACATCGCAAAAGTTGAAGGCGATCTCACAAAGGTGAACGTCACTGGGCTGGGTAATACCCACAAGGCGCAACTCGTTCTAGAAGATGGAAAACTCTATCTTCAAGTTGAGGGTTTGCGCGATCCCGGAACCGTCTATTGGAACGGCTCAGAGAGTGGCACGTGGAACCTTGGCGTCGACGAGAACTTCGTTGGTGCCGATGGCGAGAGTGCCGATGTCTTTGTCAGTGGCGACAAAGTGTTCTTCACCGACGATGCCCAGCAGTTCAACGTGACTCTTGCCGGCGAACTCGAAGCCGACTCTATCATCGTCGACAACACGAAGCCTTATGTCTTCAGCGGAAATGGTTCAATCGTGGGCAAGTCGGTACTCGTCAAACGGGGCACGGGTACGCTTAACATCAAGACCGAGAATAGCTATACGGGTGGCACTCGCATATCCGGTGGTGCCGTCATCATTTCGACACTCTCAAATTCTACTAAGGCAACGGGTAGTCTGGGTGCCGTGGGCACCAGCAACCTGAAGTTCGTCATGGAGAACGGCGGTGAGCTTCGTACCTCGACAGCCGTCACGCAAGGTTCCTTCATGCGGATGGAGTCTGCTCTGGGCGGTGTCATTCAGAACTCGGCCGACTTCATCATCGACAAAGCCGTTTCAGGCACCAAGTTGACGAAGAAAGGTGGCGGCTGGATGAAGCTCAACGTGGCTAATCCCACACTCGACACGCTCGCCATTGCTGCAGGTACCGTTCAGTGCATCAATGCCAACGTACCGGCCAAGAACGTAGTCTATCAGGGTGGTTCACTCCGCGAAAACACTGGCACCAGCTATGCTGTCAACGTGCCTAAGGGCAAGTCGGGCTCATGGTATATGGCCAACCGCTCAACCTATTCGAACAAGATAACGGGCGAAGGCACGCTCACCATTTATTGCGTCACGGAGAAGGGAACAAACTACTATGCCACACGTACACCCGTGCAATGCAACTTTACCGACTTTGCCGGCACCATCAAGCCTACTTCGAGTCTCGACGACCCAGTGCTGTTGCGCTTCACGCTCAACACGGCAGGCGGATGCCCCAATGGAACCTTTGACATCGCTTCGGGCGTTGAGGTTCAGAACTCGGGCAAGACGTTCACCATCGGTAAGGTCACGGGTTCGGGCAACCTCGGTGGCTCGTGTACGTTCAGCAACGGCAGCAGCGTGGGTGCCAACACCTGGCGTGTAGGTAACGATGAAAACTTTACGTTCGATGGCAAGGTGACGTCGAACGCCCTCTTCCAGAAGATTGGAACGGGCAAGATGACCGTCAAGGGTGTCTGGTCGACGACGGGTAATGTGGCCGTCAAGGAAGGAGAACTCGGCATCAGCTCGTCGGCATCGCTCGGTACAGGCTCGCTGACTGTTGACCAAGGGGCCGTTCTGTCGGGTGTCACCACCAGTTCCGGAACGCTGAAGAATTCTGCCTACACCATCAATGGTACCCTGCAGGTGGGCTCCAACAAGACCTCTACCTCTGGCGTGATGAACGTCGACAATAAGAACGTCGTGTTCAATGCCAATAGTACCTACGTAGTGGGAGCTGTTCGCTGTGCTTCGTCCGTGAACAACGGTTGCACAAGTTTGCGTGGCATCAACCGCCTCACGATGAACGGAACCATCAAGGTGTTCCTCTCCAATAGCCATTCGTTGGCCGAGGGCGACTCCATCCGCATCTTCGAGGCTACGTCGTTTGCCGGTTCACCCAAGTTCGATTTGCCAGTCATCGGTTCTGGTCTGGGTTGGGACACGAGCCGCATCAGCGAAGGATTGCTCTTCGTGGTGGTTGATTTGGGTATTGAGGGCCTCTTCAATAACGATCAGGACGGTCAGCCGGTCGATGTCTATAATGCCAAGGGGCAGCTTGTTCGCAAGAACGCAAGCTCGCTGCAAGGGCTGCCTCGCGGCATCTACTTCGTTCGTGGTCGCAAGATCGTAGTGAAATAGTGTGTTTATGAAGAAGTGCCTATTAGTCACTTTGCTGCTCGTTATTGCACAGAGTATCAATGCCGTTGAAAGGGAGAGGATCTCTTTCAACGGCAATTGGCTTATGCAAGTAGGCGATGTGGAAGATGGACAAATTCCTGGCATAGACGATCACCAATGGCAACCTATTACCTTGCCACGTGCATGGAACGAGGAAGAAGCTTTCAGCATCGCCTGTGCCCAGCTATCTGATACTATCGTTTGGTATCGTAAACACTTCAACATCGATGAAACCGCAGACCGCAAGTTCTTCATCGAGTTCGAGGGCGTACGCTTTGGTGCCGACGTCTATCTCAACGGTCACTACTTAGGCTTGTCAGAGAATGGAGTCATGGCCTTTGGCTTCGACTTGACACCTTACATCGTTCAAGGTGAGAACGTATTGGCAGTACGTACCGACAACAGTTGGAACTATCATGAGCGCTCCACTGAGTCTACCTTCCAATGGAACAACAAGAACTTCAACGCCAACTACGGCGGCATTCCAAAAAATGTGTGGCTCCACACTACCGGATTGCTCTATCAGACACTTCCGCTTTATTCCAACCTCGGCACTACGGGAACCTATGTCTATGCCACCGACTTCGACATAGCTAACCACAAGGCTATCGTTCATGTGGAGAGTCAGGTGAAGAACGACGACACAAAAGAGCGCAGATTCTTCCTGAC
>JAEEGL010992075.1_pt1 | contig 17544 bp, 11 predicted proteins | sample 9134231 | NCBI WGS metagenome assembly JAEEGL01 (sample SAMN16246548, study PRJNA631951) | gut metagenome | biome: gut microbiome; feature: rumen; material: fiber-attached | host: Bos | place: Iran: Karaj | collected 2018-10 | reverse complement strand
CACGTTGAGGTCGCCGCAGAAGATGACGGGCTTCGTCTTGTCCAGCGAGCAGAGAGAAGCACGGAAATCATCCTCCCATTCCATCCGGTAGTCGATGCGGCGCAGACCGTCCTGCGCGTTGGGCGTGTAGCAGGTGATAAAATAGAACGACGGGAATTCCAGCGTGATCAGCCGCCCTTCGGTGTCGTGCTGCGGCTTGTCCATCCCGTAAAAGACGGCGAGCGGTTCCTCCTTTGTAAAAATCGCCGTGCCGGAATAGCCCTTCTTTTCGGCGTAGTTCCAATAGCAGTGATAGCCTTCGGGCGCAAAGTCGATCTGTCCGGGCTGCACCTTGGTTTCCTGCAAACAGAAGATATCGGCGTCCAGCGCGGCAAACGATGCCGCAAAGTCCTTGTTCATACAGGCGCGGATGCCGTTGACGTTCCAGCTGATCATTCGTTTCATTTTTAAAATCCTCTCATATTTTCTACAAACTTTGTTGACAGTTGTATGGTATCATATTTTTTGGTGCAATGCAAGCACAAGCACGTTTTGCGTCTGCTTTTACGGTTGACAGACGGCGTGTTTTTCGCTATAATATTCGTTATCATGGGTTTTTGTACCTTTAACTCTGTTTAAAGCAACGCGCTTATACTATCATTAGTATATTGGCGCTTGAAAAAGCCCAACATCCATTTTCAATCTATTCGCAGAAAGAGGTATTGCGGTATGAAAAAAAGAATTCTAACCCTTGTGCTCTGCGCAGTGATGCTGCTCTCGTCGCTGCCGGTGGTGCCGCTGTCGCTTGGCACGGTCATCACGGCGTCCGCGGCGAACGTGACCACGCTGCAGAGCATCTATGACCAGATTCCGCCGAAGGATCAGTGGGGGCAGTTCATCGATTCCTCCAAGCTGAAGGATCCGTATGATGCAGCGGCGAATATTCTGGCGAATCCGAACGCTGCCGGCATCAGCCAGTCGCTGGTGGATACCACGGCAACGAGTCTGAAGAATGCGTGGGATGCAATCCGCTATCATACCACGGATATCGTGGTTTCGCCGACCAGCATCAATGTGGGCGCAGGCGAAACGGCAACGCTGACGGCAACGCTGCTGCCCGCCAAGGCCGGCGATCCCGTGCAGTGGATCTCCAATGCACCCGACGTGGCAACGGTGACCGGCTCCGGCGAAAACAACGCCACCGCAACGGTCAAGGTGCTGAAATACAGCACGGCTGCCGTAACGATTACCGCGGTTTCCAACAACAAAAACGCGGCGTGCACCCTGCACGTCGGCAATCCGCTGGGCGGCATCCGGCTGTCGAGCACCACGCTGAACGTGTTTAAGGGGCAGTCCGTCACACTGGAAGCGACGCCCTACGGCGCCGACCAGAGCGCCGGCATGTCCGACGCCGTGACCAGCACGCTGTGGACCACGAGCAACGCTTCGGTGGCTACGGTTTCGCAGGAGGGTCTTGTAACGGCCATGAGCGAAGGCTATGCCACGATCAAGGTAACGATGATTGCCGGCGGCAAAACGCTGGAGGCGTCCTGCAGTGTCACCGTCAACAAGGCGACCCTTGTGACCGCGCTGAAACCGCTCACGATTGTGGAAGGCGGCGATCTGCGGCTGTCGGTCGGCGCGTCCGATACCGTGCGCGTCAGCATCTCGCCGGCAAACGCCAGCATCAAGGAGCTCGACTGGTCGTCGTCCGACCCGAGCGTGGCGTCGGTGTCCGGCATCACGATGTCCGGCAGTGAATCCAGCGCCAGAATTTCCGCGCAGTCGGAAGGCACGGCGGTCATTACCTACAGCGCCACCGACGGCAGCGGCGTGTTCGGTTCGTTCAACGCCGTTGTAACACCCGCCGTCAAATCCGTGTCTATCCAGCCGGCAAAGACCGTGGTCACCGTCGGCGATACCTCCGTCAAGCTGACCGCGAGCGTGACGCCTGCCGACGCCGGCAACCAGGTGCTCAACTGGAAGAGCGACAATACCAATATCTGCGAAGTGGACTATTCCGGTAAACTGAATCCGAAAATGATCGGTACGTGTACCATTACCGCAACCACCACCGACGGCACCGGGCTGTCCGGTTCGTGCTTCGTGCGCGTGGCGGACCCCGCAACCTCGGTTTCCATCGATAAAACAACGCTTGCGCTGAAGGTCGGCGAAGACCCCGTCGCGCTCAAGGCGACGGTGCGCACCTCCGGCAGCATGACCTATCACGAGGTCAACTGGACAAGCTCCAACGCTTCCGTTGCCACGGTTGACGCCGACGGTCTTGTGACGGCGGTGCGTCCGGGCTCCGCCACGATCAAAGCAACCGCGCTTGACGGCACCGACAAGGCAGCGGTCTGCAGCGTGACAGTCACCGCCGATCTGAAAGAAATCTCTCTGCCCGCGCAGGCGGAAGTGAACGTGGGCGGCAACCTGACGCTCAAGCCGACGCTTACCCCGTCGTTCGCGTCAGACAAAACCGTGGTGTGGTCGTCGCTCGACAGCACCATCGCCACCGTCAACCAGAGCGGCGTTGTCACCGGTAAAAAAGAAGGCAACACGGTCATCACCTGCGCCAGCAAGGCGAACCCCGCTGTGAAGGCGGACTGCGTGGTCTCCGTCATCATTCCCGTCAAGAGTGTTGCGCTCTCGAAGTATACCCTCTCTCTGGAAGCGGGACAAAGCGAAATGCTGACCGCCACCATCTCGCCGAAGGATGCGACCGATCAGAGCATCACCTGGATGAGCTCGAATGAAAACGTCGCCGTTGTTACGGCGGACGGTCAGGTCAGCGCGGTCCACGGCGGTTCGTGCACCATCACCTGCACGTCCAATTCCGGCAGCAAGACCGCGTCCTGCACCGTCACGGTGCTTGAACACGTGACCGGCGTTTCGTTCCCGCAGGCGCAGGAAAGCATGTATGTGACCGAAACGCGCACCCTCAAGCCCATCATCCGTCCCGCAACCGCCAGCGACCACAGCATGCAGTGGACGTCGAGCGATCCCACGATTGCCACCGTCAACGCCGTGGGTACCGTGACGGCGGTCAAAGCAGGCGCCGCCATCATTTCGGTGGTGACGAAGGACGGCGGCTTCACCGACACCTGCACAGTCAGCGTGGTGCCGAAGGTGAACGTCACCGGCATTGATATTGAAAACAAGGCTGTCACCCTCGCGCAGGGCATGACTTACGGCATCAACGCCGAGGTCTTCCCGCATCACGCGAGCAACCAGCAGATCAAATGGACGACCAACGCGCCGAAGGTGGCAACGGTCAACGCAGACGGCGTGGTGACCGCTGTCGGCGCCGGTACAGCCATCATCACCGCCACCACCGTGGACGGCAACTATTCCATGCGCTGCACCATCACCGTGACTCAGAGCGTTTCCGGTGTGAAGGTGACGCCCGCAACCGCCAGTGTGGCTGTCGGCGCCTCCAAAACAATCAGCGCCGCCGTGCAGCCGTCGACCGCTACCTCCAAGGGCGTGACGTGGTACAGCTCCAACGAAGCGGTTGCCAAGGTCAACAACCGCGGCATCGTGGTCGGCGTTGCGCCGGGCACCGCCACCATCACTGCACTGACCGATGAGGGCGGCTTCAGCGATTCCTGCACCGTCACGGTCTACGTGGCACAGACGGCGGTAAAAATCAACTCCGATAAGGTGACAGTGGCAAAGGGCAGCAAAACCGTGCTGACCGCCACGATTACCCCTGCAAACGCAACCAGCCAGAAGCTTGTCTGGTCGTCGGACAACACCAACGTTGCTACGGTCAACCAGGCGGGTCAGGTCAACGGCATTGCAAAGGGCAGCGCCGTGATCACGGTCAAGACCGAGGACGGCAAGCTGTCCGATACCTGCCTGGTCGAAGTGGTGCAGCTCGCCACGAGCCTGAAACTCGATTATACCGCGCTGCAGCTCGACGTGGGCAAGACCAAGACGCTGACCGCAACGATGAAACCCAAGAGCGCGTCCAACCTGAAGGTCAAGTGGTCCTCGTCCGACAAGAGCGTTGCCACGGTTGACGGCAAGGGCAAGGTTACCGCAATCAAGGCCGGCACCGCCACAATCAAGGTTGTTTCCGGCGACAAGAACGTTTCCGCCACCTGCAAGGTCACCGTCATTCAGCGCGTGACCAGCATCAAATTCAAAGAAAGCGCACCCACCGTGAAGGTCGGCAAGACCAAGAAGCTTGCCGTCACCATGCTGCCCGAGACCGCCAGCGAAACCGCCTTCACCTGGACGTCGTCCAACAAGAAGATCGCCAAGGTCAGCAAAACCGGCAAGGTCCGGGGTGTGAAGCCCGGCACCGTGACCATCACGGTTTCCAACGCAGACGGCTCCGCAACGGCAAAATGCCGCCTGACCGTGCTGCAGGGCGTTACGGGGATGAAGCTCGACAAATCGGCATTGACCGTTTCCAAGGGCAAAAAAGCAACCCTCAAGGCTGTGATCGAGCCTGCCAACGCCGCCGATAAAAAGGTGATCTGGACCTCCAGCAACAACGACGTTGCCACCGTGAACGATCAGGGTGTGATCACCGCGAAAGCGGTCGGCTATGCCGTAATCACCGCCAAGACGAACGACGGCGGCTTCACCGATACCTGCCGCGTCAACGTGGTCTACGGTGTGAAGAGCGTGAAGCTCAACAAAACAAGCGCAACCCTCGAAGTGGATGAAAAGCTGACCCTCACGGCAACCGTGCTGCCTGCCAAAGCCAGCAACAAGGACGTGAAATGGACCTCGTCCGACAAGCGTGTGGCAAAGGTTACGAGCAAGGGCGTTGTGAAGGCGCTTGCCAAGGGCACTGCCGTTATCACGGTTTCCACTGTGGACGGCGGCTATACCGCAACCTGCAAAATCAACGTGATCAAAAAGGCGACCGGCGTCAAGATCAGCCGCACCAAAGCGACCGTGGAAAAGGGCGACACCTATCAGCTGACAGCTTCGGTGCAGCCGACCGACGCCACGATCCGCACCGTGAAATGGTCGTCTTCCAATAAGAAGGTTGCCACGGTCAGCGCGACCGGACTTGTCACCGCAGTGGCGGCCGGCAAGGCGACGATCACCGTGAAATCGACCGACGGCGGCTTCAAGAAAAAATGCGTCATCACCGTACACGTGACGCCGACGTCCCTGACGCTCAACAAAAACACCGCAACCATCAATACCGGCAAAACGCTCCGGCTCAAAGCGACGCTTGCGCCGGCGGACGCAACCGAATCCGTCACCTGGACGTCCTCCAAAAAGACGGTTGCCTCTGTGAGCAGCAGCGGCGTTGTGACCGCGCTCAAGGGCGGCACAACGGTTATCACCGCCAAAACAGACAACGGTCTGACCGCAAAATGCACCGTGACGGTCAACCAGCTGGTGCAGTCCGTTAAGCTGGATAAAACCGCACTGACCCTTTCGCCGAACGAACGCGCAACCCTGACCGCGAAGGTCAGCCCGTCCACCGCCGTCTATCAGACCATTGAGTGGACGAGCGACAACACCAAGGTCGCTAAGGTGACACAGAAGGGCGTTGTAACAGCGGTTGCGCCGGGCGAAGCCACCATCACCGCCAAAAACCTCGCCGGCAACGTGAGCGCCGTGTGTAAGGTTCACGTGCGCAAGGCTGTCACCGGCGTGACGCTCAGCGAAAAATCCATGGCGATCATTGCGCCGAAAACCGCAACGCTGACCGCCACGGTTGTGCCGGCAGACGCCACCGACCGCAGCGTCACGTGGTCGTCCTCCAATCCCGCCGTTGCCACCGTGTCCGCCACGGGTGTTGTGACGCCGGTTGGCTCCGGGGAAACGGTCATTACCGTGAAAACAAAGGACGGCGGACTGAAAGCGACCTGCACGGTCACCGTGACCGTCCCCGTCACAGGGATCAGCGCGCCGGCGGAGCAGACGTTCTACGTCGGTCGCAAGGTGCCGCTCGGCATTACGACCGTGCCCGCAAACGCCACCAACCGCGCCATTTCCTATACGATTGCCGATCCGTCTGTTGCAACCATCAGCAGCACCGGCGAGATTGAGCCGCTGAAAAACGGCATGACCTCCGTCACGGCAAAGACGGTGGAGGGCGGCTATTCCAAGACGATGCGCATCATCGTGGAAACCAAGGTGACCGGCATCACGCTCGACAAGAAAGAGCTGCAGCTCGGCGTCAGCGACACGCATCGGCTGATCGCCTCTGTGGCGCCCACAACGGCAACCAACAAAAAGGTGCTGTGGAAGTCTGACAACGAGGCGGTTGCCACGGTCAGCGAGACCGGCGTGGTCACCGCAAAGGCGCTCGGCGCCGCAATCATTACCGCCACCACCGAAGACGGCAAAAAGGTTGCAACCTGTGCGGTGCTCGTGCTGGTTCCGATCCAGTCGATCACGCTCAGCAGCAGCACGCTGCGCATGACCAAGGGTGAAACCGCAACGCTCAAAGCCAAGGTGGAACCCGAAAACGCGACCTATCCGACCGTGGTCTGGAGCAGCGACAACGCGCTGATCGCTTCGGTCAATTCCAACGGCGTGATCACCGCCAACGACCGCGGCAACTGCGTAATCAGCGCCGCCAGCGAAGACGGCAAGGTGATTGCGACCTGTGTGGTTTCCGTCAGCGAAGTAGTTTAAAGCACAAAAAAGGCTTCCGCGAAAGCGGAAGCCTTTTTTGTGCAGGACCAAGGGCCAAGGGACAAGGGATTAGGGATTAGGAATTAGGGATTAGGGAAGAAGCAGGTGGAGCATTGATCCTTAATCTCTTATTTCTTCCCTTGGTCCTATGCCCCTGGTCCTCGGCACTTTTTTTATTTCCCGATCGACTGGAACAGCCGGATCACCGCTTTGAACGCGGCAATCACGCTGAGAATGCGGGCTTTGTAAATCATGATCAGATCGAAATTCCGGAATTGCTGCAGAATATCTCTGGTTGTCAGGAAGACCGGCTTTTCCTTTGCCTCGGTCAGCGGGTTGTCGCTGTCAAAGGCAATCGCCTTGCCGCCGCGGACGGTGAAGTGCAGCGTGCGGGTGTTGAGCGAAAAGATGGAGTTGTCTTCGAGAAAGCAGACCGTCAGCGTGAAATGCTGCATATCGGCGTCGGGCACCGGCGTTTCCAGCTGCAAGGTCACGCTTTCGCCCTTTTTGAGCTTTTTGCCATAGACGTCTTTGAACTTGAGGTCTGCGCCCTCCGCTTTGACCGCGACCAGCTCAATGTTGCTTTTGCCGGACAGGTTCGTCACTGTCAATGCTGTGTCCTTCTGCGTCAGAATGCCGTAGTCGTCGTTGTCAAATTTTGCATAGACGCCCCATTTGCCGTTGTGGGTCACGTCGAACTGCGGGAAGCCGGGGTTCGAATAGACGTCGATCATGCCATCGGCAAACAGGAGCGAGAGCACCAGCTGCTCGCAGTGCTTGTCCGTCACATACATCGCGTGATACTGTCCCTCCAGATACCACGTGTTTTCCGGCAGATAGCCGTAGGACGCGTCGATGTTCATCTTCGGCGAAACGTGATTGTGGGTCGGGTCGGTGCAGATGACGGCGTTATCACTGTAGTCGGTGTGGTAGCCGTCGGCGAACCGTTGCCCGTAGGGCGCAACCTTGGCGCCGGAGGAATCGACGGTGGCAACCAGGCTGTCGCCGTTGACCTTAGAGCCGGATACGGTGGTCAGGTCGGTGCCGACGATCAGGTTGACGTTCACGCCGTTTGCGCGCGCAAAGGTCAGATTCTCGCGCATCTTTGCCATCACGGTGTAGTGCGCGTAGTCGGATTTCGCAATCATCGGCGCATAGGCGTCGCGCAGCTCGTCGGTGTTCAGCTTCAGTTCCTTGATCTCTTCATATTTATCCAGCGGAATGAAGTCCCACATGCTGCCGAACGAGAGCATGATGGTGATGACCTCGGTGTTCTGGATCAGCCGGTTGGCAAGCAGATTAAGGTTGTCGAGCGTGATGCCGCCGAGCAGCGATTCCCAGTCGCTCTCCCAGGTGTACTGGTCGCCGCCGGTCAGCTTTTGCAAGGGGTTGTTGGCATACTGCAGATATTCGATCAGCCGCGGCAGATCGAAGTGCGCCGTGCCCGTTACAAGGTCATATGCCAGCTGCACGCCGATGGCGGGCGAGTCGGCGCAGACGTTGTTGAGATACGACAGATTGAAGATCTCTCCGAGCGTTTTGCTGTCGAGCTCCAGCAACGACGCGAGCGCCTCTTTGTCGGCGCCGCCTTTTTTCACAATGGCGCAAAGGGAAAGGTAGGTCAGCGTGGTTTCGCCGCCGTGGCTTTCGCACAGAATGTTGACCTTGCTTGCATGGGCGTGCTGCCGCACGTCGACGATATATTTGCCCAGATCGCGGGCGCATTCAATCGTGTTCTGCCGCCAGTCAACGGAAAAGCTGTAGACGTTTTCGTCCCCGATCAGTGCGCACAGCGTGGGCATGAACCGCTTTTCGCGCACGGCGGTGTCGAGATACGGATCCTCGGCGCGGTGGGCGTTGATGTATGCCATGTTGCTCTCTTCGGCAGACAGCGGCCACGCGTGGGTGTTATACAGCGGTGTGCCGTCGGGGCTGCGCTTCATATACTGCGCAATCTGCAGCACGGCGTCGGAGATCTTGTTGCCGATATAGCTGGGGTCGCGTTTGAGCAGGGCGTTGAAGTTCGCTTTTGTCAGGTTGGGAATGTCGTTCTTCACAACGTCGAGCGCTTTGTTGAGACTCAGACCCCAGACCTTTTCCTGAATGTTCCCCTCGTCGTCAAACAGATAGATCTGCGGCGACGAATAGCCCCCGATCACGATGACCGGCGTGGTGCCTTCCGCCAGTGCGGCAAGCGGCAGCATGCAAAACAGCATGACCAGAACCAGCACGAAACTCAACAGATGTTTTCTCATAATGTTCGCTTCCTTTATTTGTGAATGTCCATTCATATTTTATACAATCACCGTTCTTTTGTCAATCATATTTGTCAAATCAATTGTGAATTATGAAGATCTGGGAGAAGGAACTAAGGGAATGAGAGACGGATAACCGGAAAAGAAAAGCAGCCGCCTTTTGGGCGGCTGTAACTGTCGACTGAAGACTGTTGACTGTTGACTGTGATTAAAAAGCGGTCTGCCGCTTTTTAATCATCAAAAATATCGTCCATGTTGTAAAGACCGGGTGCGCGTCCAAGCAAAAACGCAGCGGCGGCAAGGGCGCCTTCGGCAAAGAGCGAACGGTTTTCGGCTTCGTGCTTGATGGTGATGACTTGCGAGCCGAGCGCGAAGATCACTTCGTGGGTGCCCACTTCGTTGCCCATCCGCAGCGAATGGATGCCGATCTCGTTTTTCTGCCGCTTGCCGTTTTCGTGGCGACCGATATTGTATTGCGCGTCGGGACGCACGGCTTTGATGGCGTCTGCGAGCAGCAGCGCCGTGCCGGAGGGCACGTCGAGCTTCTGGTTGTGGTGCTTTTCCACAATTTCAATATCTGCGTCGGGCAGCGTCTTCGCCGCAATCTTCGAAAGGCAGGCGATCAGTGCCACGCCGAGCGACATGTTGGCGGAGCGGAACACCGGAATATCGTTTGCCGCCGTTTCCACACATGCGATCTCCTCCTCGGTCAGTCCTGTTGTGGCGATGACCAGCGGCAGATCGCGCGACACGGCGTAATCACACAGCGCCGGAATGGCGGTATGGTTGGAAAAGTCGATGATGCAGTCCGCGTCGCCCGTATATTCGGTCAGCGACTGATAGAGTCCCGCGGCAGCGTCGGTGGTGAATTCCACACTCACGCGCGCGGCGAGCGTATGTCCGCTTTGCTGAATCAGGCTGCACAGCACGCCGCCCATGCGGCCGCCGGCGCCGTTGACAATCAGTTTCATATGCCGCCCTCTCAAACGTCCAGACCCTGTGCGCGCATGCAGCGCAGCAGTTCCTGCTTGTGTGCGTCTTCCATCACGGTCAGCGGCAGACGGACGTAGTCTTCGCAAAAGCCCATCGCTGCCATAGCCGCCTTGACGGGGATCGGGTTGACTTCGCAGAACAGCGCCTTGATCAGCTCAAACATATCCGCCTGCATGGCAAACGCGCCTTCCACGTCGCCGTTGAAGTATTTGTTGCACATCTCCTGCGTCTTTTTCGGCAGCACGTTGGACAGTACGGAAATGACGCCCTTGCCGCCGCAGGCAAGCAGGGGAATGATCTGATCGTCGTTGCCGGAATACAGATCCAGCTTGTCGCCGCACAGCGCCATGGTTTCCACAATCTTGGCAATGTTGGAGTTCGCTTCCTTAATTGCGGTGATCATCGGATGCTTCGCAAGCTCGGCATAGGTTGCCGGTTCAATGTTGACGCCGGTGCGCGACGGCACGTTATACAGAATAATGGGCTTTGTGCTTGCGTCCGCAATGGCGGTGAACATCTGCACCAGACCCTTCTGGGTCGCTTTGTTGTAATAAGGGGTAACAACCAGCATGGCGTCGTAGCCGATCTCACACGCGAATTTGGTCAGGCTGATCGCGTAGGCGGTGTCGTTGGAGCCGGTGCCGGCAATCAGCGGCACACGGTCGCCGACCACGTCTTTGGCATATTGCAGCACGGCGCGGTGTTCCTCGTCGGAAAGCGTGCTGCCTTCGCCGGAGGTGCCGCAGATCACGAGGGCGCTGATGCCTTCGGCAATCTGCCATTCCAGCAGCTCCTTGAGCTTCGGATAATCCACGCCGTCTTTGTTGAGCGGGGTGATGAGGGCGGTTGCTGCGCCTTTGAAGAGGGTTTCGGTTTTCATGGTAACAAACTCCTTTAATGTACAGATTACCGAATGATAACAAAAAATGACCGATCGCATCGGCCATTATAATCGAGACAAACGGAACGATACTGCTCCGCAAAAGCAATTATAATAGCACTCCGCAAATTGCGACAGTCGCATGCCTGTTACTGCATACGCCCAGGAAACCGTTCGCCTGGTCCCTTCGGCGACCTGCCCTTTCTGCCGGGGCGGACGGTGCGAGCGTCCCATATTGCCCGGTGTACTGATGCGCGGTCGCGCCTCTATCTTTAATTGTCCCTTTCGGTTGAAGCTATTTTATCATGCCAAACGGGTAAAGTCAACCGTTTTCGGCAAAAACTTTGTGAATAATAGCCCGTCTTTTGCGGCATAATTTGTGCAAACGATACATAGCTATCTTAAAAAGGAGACGATGCCATGTTTGCAACCCTCGGTGTTCTGCCGCCGCCCGACACTTTTCGCCGCCGGGTGCTCCGCCGCCGCGCGAAGGATACCCTCACATGCAGCCGGGTGACGCTGCCCAACGATTTTTCGTTTTACCATATTCAGCTGACCCACGAGCCGGACGCGCCCGTGCCGTGGGATCGGATTGCGCAAACGGCAGGCGCGTTCCGTACCCGGCTGCTGCTGCCGCAGGGCATGACGGTCGGGCAGGGAACGGACGCGGCAAGCTTTGTGCCCCGCGCGCTGCCGCTGCGGCTGCTTTGCAACAGCAGCGCACGCATGCTGGAACGCATGCAGCTGCCGGCGCTGCAGCAAAGGCTGTGTGTGTTCGATCCGCAGGGCGTGCTCTTCGACGCGCTCGATCCGTTTGTGCCGCTGGTGTCGCAAATCCGTGTGGTTACCGACGATCTGCTTGCCTATGGGGAAACCGCCGCACGGTTTCGCCGTGAATACGGGCTGTCGCTGCTGCTGACGCCGGACGACGCCGATGTTTCGCAGAGCAACCTGCTGATCGCCGCCGACGCTGCCGACGTGCCGCTGACGTTTGAAGGCGTCATCTTTACCAACCGTCCGCAGCCGCGCATGAACGCGACGGTGCTGACGCCGGAGCCGCCGACGCTGCCGCCGGATTTTGACGCGCTTTGTCCGCCGGACGTTGATCCGTTGCAGTTTGCCGCGGCAGCGTATGAACTCTGCGCGGCAGACACGCTTGGCGATCTCTGGTCGCCGATGAAGGAACAGTCGACAGTCAACAGTTTTTAGTCAACAGAACAGCCGCCTTTTGGGCGGCTGTTGGAATCTTAAGTATCAGTTTGCGCTCGGATGCGGCATGTGCCCGTAGAGCGTCATGGCTGTGTTGGAAATCGGCATGGTCTGCACGATGATGTGACCCGGTCCGTGCACGATGGTGTTGAACAGCCCTTCGCCGCCGAACAAAACGTTCTTTGCGCCCTTGATGCGCTGAATGTCGATGGAGCAGGTGGCGTCCATCGCGGCGAGATAGCCGGTGTCGAGGATTTTGCAATCGCCGGCGGGAATGTCATATTCGATGGCGCTGCCGTCGATTTCCAGAAAGACGATGCCGTTGCCGGAAAACTTCTGCATCAAAAAGCCTTCGCCGCCGAACAGGGCGCCGCCCAGCCGCTGCTGGAAAAAGACCGATACGTCCACATTGCCGCACGACGCGAGGAACGCGCCCTTCTGGGCAACGATGGGACGGTCGGGTGTGATTTCAATCGCCTTGATGGAGCCGGGGAACGAGGATGCAAACGCGATCTCGCCGGGCTTCTTCGCAATATAGCGGTTTTTGAACATCTTCTCGCCGGTCAGCATCCGACCGAACATTTTGCCCAGGCCGCCGCCTTCGGTCTTCATTTCGATTTCATTGTCCATCCAGGACATGGAACCGCCTTCGCACATCATTTCTTCGCCGGTCTCGAGCTGACACAGAACGACCGGCAGGTTGCCGCCTTTGATTTCATAACGCATGGTATTAACTCCTTTATGTTTTGTTGAAAGGATACGCTTTCACGCTTTCTATTCTAACACATCTCGCCGCGCAGGACAATAGGAATGTGAAAAAAAAGAGGAATTGTCTCTTTCTGCAGCATTCAGCCGTCAGCGGATGGCTGGTTGGTTCCTTCATGGATATCAGCCTCGCTTCAGGACACAAAGGCATGAAAAAAGCCGCTCCGAGGAGCAGCTTTACTGTTGACTGATAACTGTCGACTGTCGACTCATTCCATCCATCCGAGCCAACGGTAGATGGCGATGACCGAACGGAAAACCAACAGGCGGGAGTTGTGACCGATGGTCTCGTGGAAAAAGCTGTTCCAGCGTTCGCTCGGGCGAATGTTGCGCCGCGGCTCGCGGATGGCGTGGCGACCTTCGTTGGTAAATTGATTGAACCACGCAATCAGATACGGGTCTTCAATGACGCGGTCGGCGCCGTCAATGGTGTGCATACCCTTGTAGGTGCCGGTGAGCACATGGTCGTGATCCACGCCGTGACCGTTTTCGCCGACAAAGTGCATATCCTCCGATGTCCAGTCCCAGAAGTTGTGGTTGCCGACGATCGGCACCTGCGGCACAAAATTGACGTCGACCGCACGTGTAAAGGTCGTTTTGCGCAGCAGACGCACGTCGTTGGTATAGGTCCTGAGCCGGTTCCACGTCGGAATGGTATACAGCGGATAGATCGTGTGCGTATCAAACAGACCGCTGATGATCCAGATCGGCATCTCGCGCAGACGCGCCGCTTCACTTTTGTTGATCGCGCGTGACGGCGCCATCATCACGACGGCCGCAAACAGTTCGGGATAGGACGAGGCGAGATTCATCACGCCCAGCGAGCCGACGCACCAGCCGATCAGATAAATGCGTGTGGTGTCCACGTTGGGGTGCTTTTCGCAGAAATCGAGGATTGCGGCACGCAGAGATTCCACCAGACACGACTGATCCCAATAGAGATCGTCCTCTTCGGGTGCGCGCGGCACCATCATAAATGCATGACCGTTGTGGAACCGGGACTGATATTTTTCGTCGACCCAAAGCGGCATTTCGTTCGCCTGGATCTCGATTCCTTCCGCCCAGCCTTCGAGTGCGCCGGCTGTGATGATGACCAGGGGATAGGTCTTGTCTTCCGGTGCGCCGTCGGTCATGGGTGAATAGTAACTGTAGTCGATATCCCAGTCGCCCACAAGCGGACCGTTGTCACGCTGGAATTTTGCGCGGTATTTATCGTGCTTTGGATTATATGCCATGAGAATACCCCCAAAAAAGTCGACATTTGTTACATTATATCGGTAGTATGTGAGCGAAATGTTAATGATTTTTTAAATATTTTATATTTTAAACAACTATTATGTAAAAAAGCAGCCGTGCGGCTGCTTTTTTTCATCTGGTGGCAATCCGGTTACACCAGCGGTGTGCAGTCCATGCCGTATTTTGCAAGGAAGGCGTCAACCACCCGCCAGTATTCCTCTGTGCACCAGAGCTGCGACACGGCGTGCTCGGCGCCGTGGATGACGTATTTGTCCTTCGGCGCGGCACAGGCGGCGTAGACCTTGTCGAGGTTGTTGAACAGCACAAAATCGTCCTTGTCGCCATGGATGAACAGCGTGGGCGTTTTGCTCTTTTTCAGCTGCTCCACCGCGGAGGCGTCCTTGAACCAGAAGCCGTTGAGCACACGGTTCACAATCCCGGCGGCGGGCATCACAAGCTTCGGCGGCAGGTGATAGTTGCGGATGCACTGGTCCTCAAAAATGTCATACACACTTGTGAAGCCGCAGTCTTCAACTGCGAGAATCACGTTTTCGGGCAGATCCTCGCCGGTGGTCATCATCGTGGTGGCGGCGCCCATGGAAACGCCGTGCAGAACAATTTTCGCCTTGGGGTTCTCTTTGACCAGCGAGCGTGTCCAGTCGGTGATATCCAGCCGGTCCAGCCAGCCCATCGAAACGTATTTGCTTTCGCTGTCGCCGTGTCCGTGCAGATCGGGGATCAGCACGTTATAGCCGCGGCGGTAGTATTCCATGGCATAGCTGCCCATCTCGCGCTTGCAGTTGGTCCAGCCGTGGATCACAATGGCCCAGTTGTTGGAGTTGGACGGATTGCGGAACTCCATCGCGTGCAGCGTGTCGCCCTTGCGTCCTTCAATCGTGACCTTCTGTTTATAGGTCAGGTCATACCATTTATAGCCCTTGTTGAGCTGAACGTTGTCGGCGTTGCGTTCAAACAGCGAGCCTTTGCAAGGAACGGTTTCGTCTTCGCGCCGCTTGGAGCCGAGGGCGATGAAAAAGAACACCGTACCCAGACCGAGGTACAGCACCAGCAGCACCAGCACAACGATCAGCACGACCGTCAGCGAAACCTTCGCACCATGGGAGAGAGCAAGAAACAACATGAATATCTTCCTTTCGTCGGTTGTCCGCTCCATTATACACGAAGCGGCGGCGCAATGCAAACAATTCCGGGATTTTTGGCATTGTGAACGAAAAAGGCGCGGTCTATTCGGTAAAATTACTATTTACAATTTTTTGCGAACATGATAAAATAAATAGGCATAATTGGCGGCTTGTTTTTTGCAAGAGAATGTGAAGAGGAGAATCGGAAAGCATGCCTTATAAAAACTTTAACAGCAACCTTGATTTTTTATTTGATCTGATCCTGAAAGTGGAAAACAAAGCGGAATGCGCGGCGTTCTTTGACGATCTGTGTACCCCGAACGAACTGGCTGCCATGGCGCAGCGGGCGGTTGTGGCACGGATGCTGACACAAAAGCGTGTCTACAGCGATATCGTTTCGGAAACCGGCGCATCCACCGCAACGGTCAGCCGGGTGAACCGTTCGCTGACTCTGGGCAAAAACGGGTATCAGGCGCTGTTTCAGAAACTGGACGACGAGGAAGACTGATATGGCTTCTTATGCAGAGTTTGCATACTACTACGATGCACTTACCGAAAACGCGGCGTATGAATCCCGCTGCCATCTGCTTTGCAATCTCCTTGCCGCACACGGTGCCGGCGAGGGGATTTTGCTTGATCTTGCCTGCGGCACGGGTACGCTCAGCGCGATGCTGGCAAAGCGCGGCTATGACGTGATCGGCGTAGACGCCTCACCGGATATGCTGAGTGTTGCGCAGCAAAAACAGACCGAGCAGGACTTTGAGGCGGTTTTTTTGTGTCAGCGGATGGAGCAGCTCGATCTTTACGGCACCATCGACGCTGCCATCTGCACGCTCGATTCTCTCAACCATATCACAAAGCAGGACGATTTCAAGGAGGCGCTGCGGCGTGTGGCGCTGTTCATGAACGACGGCGGCGTGTTTTTGTTTGACGTCAACACCCCCTATAAGCACGAAGCCGTGCTTGCCGACAACACGTTTGTCTATGATCTCGACGACGTCTACTGCGTATGGCAGAATCAATATGATCCCGCCACGCAGACAACCGACGTGACGCTCGATCTGTTTTGCTACGACGAGGAAAACGACTGCTATGACCGCGCAACGGAGCGCTTTTCGGAACGCGCCTATGCGCTCGACGATATTCGCGCCTGGCTGGAGGAAGACCGGTTCGAAGTGCTGGCGGTTCTGGAGGAAACGGGGACACGCCCGGTTTGCGACACCGACGAGCGGGCGCTGTTCGTCTGTAAAAAGCACGGCACACAGTTTCAATGAGAACGGAGATCTCATTGAAACAAATTCGGCATGATTTTGCGCCGCGTTTGCATATTTCAGAAACTTACAAATCAAAGGAGCACCTATCCCATGGCTGAATCTGTTCGCTGCATCGCCACCGACGGCACGCTTTTCGTGACCGCCATTGATGCCACCGATATCGTAAACCGCGCCGCTGAAATCCATCAGACTTCTGCGGTCACGTCTGCCGCGCTGGGCAGACTGCTTTGTGCCGCGTCCCTGATGGGCAGCGCGCTCAAGGGCAAGGACGACGCGCTCACGCTGCGCATCAACGGCGGCGGTCCTGCCGGCACCGTGATGGCGGTTGCCGATTCCGAAGGCAACGTGCGCGGCTATGTGCAGCAGCCGGTGGTGGAGCTGCCGCTCAACAAGGTCGGCAAGCTCGACGTTGCCGGCGCTGTGGGGAAGGACGGGTTTGTCACCGTAATCAAGGATCTCGGTCTGAAGGATCCCTACGTCGGGCAGACGCCGATCGTCTCCGGCGAGATTGCGGAGGATATCACGGCGTACTTCGCTTCGAGCGAACAGATCCCAACGGTCTGCGCACTGGGCGTGCTGGTCAATCCCGATCTGACGATCAAGGCGGCGGGCGGCTTTTTGATTCAGCTGCTGCCCACGGCGATGGACGACACCATTGATAAGGTGGAGCAGTCAATTGAAGGACTGCCTTCGGTCACGGCGCTGCTCACGCAGGGGCTGACGCCGGAAGAGATCTGCCGCAAAGCGCTGCGGCTGTTTGATCTGGAGGTGCTCGACAAAGCTTCGCCCGCCTATCTTTGCCGCTGCTCCAGAAGCAAGGTGGAGGCCGCGCTGATCAGCACGGGCAAAGACGAGCTGCTCGATATGGCAAAGCAGAAGAGTACGGAGGTCTGCTGCCAGTTCTGCGACAAGGTCTATCGGTTCTCGTCGGAAGAGATTCTTGCACTGGTGGATCGGGCGTCAAAATAATGCCAAATAAGAATAAAGAAAATTTAAAAAACCACTTGACAAAACCAAAAAATTAGTATATAGTATTTCAAGTCGCTGCGAAAGGCAGAGGACGTGGGAGCATAGCTCAGCTGGGAGAGCATTTGCCTTACAAGCAAAGGGTCACAGGTTCGAGCCCTGTTGTTCCCACCAGAAGTGGCCCGGTAGTTCAGTTGGTTAGAACGCTAGCCTGTCACGCTAGAGGT
>JAEEGL015542429.1_pt1 | contig 17545 bp, 16 predicted proteins | sample 9134231 | NCBI WGS metagenome assembly JAEEGL01 (sample SAMN16246548, study PRJNA631951) | gut metagenome | biome: gut microbiome; feature: rumen; material: fiber-attached | host: Bos | place: Iran: Karaj | collected 2018-10 | reverse complement strand
GGCTTTCGTGCCGGCGCCAAAGTGCGTCATAAAAAGTACGGCATGGGAACCGTGCTTATCGTGGAAGGAAGCGGCAATACTTCTACCGTGACCGTGGCCTTTAAGGACCTCGGCATCAAAAAATTCTCCCTTGCCATCGCGCCGCTGGAGCTTATTTGATCATGAACGAAGAACAAAGAATGAAAGAATTGGTGGAACTGCTGAACCGCTACGCCAAAGAGTATTACGAACTGGACGCGCCTACCGTTTCCGACAAAGAATACGACGAACTGTATTACGAATTGGTCGGACTTGAGTATACGCTCGGGTATTCTTTGCCCGATTCTCCCACGCATAGAGTAGGCGGCGCTCCGCTGAAAGAATTCGTTCGATATCCGCACCGTTTGCGACTTTATTCTTTGGATAAAGCAAAAGGAAAAGAAGAACTTACGGCCTGGTTCGAGCGTATAAAAAAACAGTTCGGTTTTATTCCCGTTATGAGCGTGGAACACAAATTCGACGGTTTGACGCTTTCTTTGACCTATCGTGACGGCGTTCTCGTGACGGCGGCGACGCGCGGAGACGGCGTGGAAGGCGAAGATGTGACCGCTCAGGTAAAGACCATTCGCAGCGTGCCTCTTTCTATTCCGTATAAAGGAGAGATCGAAATTCAGGGAGAAGGATTAATGCGTCTTTCTTCGTTGAAAGAATATAACGAAAAGGCGTCCGTTCCGTTAAAGAATGCGCGCAACGGCGTTGCCGGCGCCATCCGTAATCTCGATCCGAAAGTGACCGCGGCAAGAAAACTCGATTTTGTTGCCTATAACGTAGGTTATTTCGAAGGGAAACTTTTTAATTCTCAAAAAGAAGTCAATGCTTTTCTGAAAGAAAACGGCTTTTTGACCGATGAAATTTTCTTTTTGACCGATTCTTTCGACGACGTGTGGAAAAAACTTGCCGAAATCGAAGAAGGGCGACCGAGCTATGACTTTTTGATAGACGGCGCCGTGCTTAAGATCAATGATTTCGCGCTGCGCGAGGAGGTCGGTTACACCGAAAAATTCCCCCGATGGGCGCTTGCGTATAAGTTCGAAGCGGAAGAAACGACGACGACGGTCAAAGCGATCGAATGGCAAGTCTCCCGTACGGGCAGGCTTAATCCGCTCGCCATTTTGGAGCCGGTCGATCTGCTTGGCGTTACCGTGCAACGTGCAACGCTCAATAATTATGACGATATTATGAAAAAGGGCGTAAAAATCGGTTCGCGCGTTTTTATACGCAGAAGTAACGATGTTATCCCGGAGATCATGGGCGTAGCCGAGTATCCGGAGGATTGTAAAGAGGTCGCGCGCCCCGTCTGTTGCCCGGCCTGCGGCGCGCCTGTCAGAAAAGAAGGAGTCTTTTATTATTGCACGAACAGCGATCGTTGCGCGCCCACTATCGTGTCCGCGCTCGATCATTTTGCTTCCAAGCCTTGCATGAATATAGAGGGATTAAGCGAAAAAACGGTTGAACTTATGTATAACGAATTGCACGTCAAATACCCGTATCAACTGTATTCGCTTTCGATGGAAGATCTGCTTTCTTTGGATGGTTTTAAGGAAAAGAAAGCAAGTAATTTATTGCGTGAAATCGAAAAAAGCAAGAACGTTACGCTTGATAGATTTTTGTTTGCGCTCGGTATTCCGACCATCGGCAAAAAGGCGGCAAAACAGCTTTCAGATCGCTTTGAAACATTGATAAATGTAGCCAATGCTACAGTTTTCGATATAATGGAAATCGACGACTTCGGACAGATCATGGCGGAAAACGTCACTGATTTCTTCATGAACGCGGATAATATGGACGTTGTTAATAAACTCATTTCCGCCGGGATCACGTTTATTACGGAAGAAAAGACGGAAGGCGTTTTTTCCGGGAAAAACGTCGTTTTGACAGGGAGTTTAAGTTCCTATAAGCGTAGCGCCGCGGCGGCTGAGATCGTCGCGCGGGGAGGGAAAGTGGCCGACAGCGTTTCTTCTTCGGTCAATCTGGTGGTCGTAGGATCGGACCCGGGCAGCAAGCTGACCAAAGCGCAAAAACTCGGTATCGAGATCTGGGACGAAGAGCGTTTTCTTTCCGAGCTCAATAAATAATATAAAAATATTTGTCAAATTTTTTTATTTGTGCTATAATACCTCACAATCCAGACAGCGAGGTGTTTTCGCATGAAAAGCATGACAGGATACGGCAGAGGTATCGCAGAAAAAGACGGGCGTAAGGTCACGATAGAGCTTCGTTCGGTTAACCATCGTTTTTCCGATTATTCCATGAAATTTCCGCGATTTCTTTCCGCTTGCGAAGACGCCGTTCGCAAGGTTTGTTCCGAGTATATCGTCCGCGGACACGTCGACGTTTTTTTGCTTTACGAAAACAATCGTGACGACAAGGCCGCCGCTTCGCTCGATCTTCCGCTTGCAAAACAGTATCTCGAGATCGCGAAAGAGCTGGAAAAAGCGGGCTTTATCAACGATCTTACCGCCGCGCGGGTCATGAAGATGCCCGACGTTGTGGAAGTGAAAGAAGCGGACGAAAATATCGACGAGATCATCGCTTTGGTCACGGAGGCTACGCGGGAGGCTTGCGAAAAACTTGTCGAAACGAGAGAAGCCGAAGGCGAAAAGCTTCGCGTCGATCTTCTTGCCAAGTTGCGCAATCTGGAAGACATGGTTTCTTTCATCGAAGAACGCGCGCCGCTTGTTGCCACCGTTTATGCGGAAAAACTGAAAAAGCGTATGACGGAATACCTCGACGGCATCGAGATCGATCAAAGTAAGTTCTTATCCGAAGTTTGTCTGTATACCGACCGCGTCGCTATCGACGAAGAGTTGACCAGACTGAGAACGCACTTTGCCCGTTGTAAAGAGATTTTCGAGTCGGACGGAGCCATCGGCAAAACGCTTGATTTTACCGTTCAGGAAATGAACAGAGAAATAAACACCACCGGTTCAAAGTGCAGCGATATCCGGATCACCGAAAAGGTCATCGCCGCTAAGAACGAACTGGAAAAATTCAGAGAGCAGGTACAAAACATAGAATGAGAAAAGGCATCGTTTTCGTTATTTCCGGCCCGAGCGGGGCAGGAAAGGGCACCGTCGCCAAAGGCTTGGTCGACACCCTCGATAATATCAGTTTCAGCATTTCGGCCACCAATCGCGCGCCGCGCGTCGGAGAAGTCGAAGGCAAGAGCTATTATTTCGTTTCGGACGAACGCTTCGGCGAGATGATAGCAAACGGCGAATTTCTGGAATACGTTGATAAATACAAAAATAAGTACGGCACGCCGAAGTCTTCGGTCTGCAATCTGATCGATCGGGGCGTGGACGTTATTTTGGACGTAGAAACGATCGGCGCCGCCAATATCAAGAAAGTTATGCCCGACGCGGTGAGTATTTTTATTTTGCCGCCGTCGCTTGCAATTCTGAAACAGCGCCTTATAAATCGCGGGACGGAATCGTCCGATCTGGTTGAGATCCGCTTTTCTCAAGCGTGCGACGAGATCGGTTGCGCCCGTGATTACGACTATATCGTCGTCAACGACGACAGGGACAAATGCCTTAAGTCCGTCGCTTCCATTATCGAAGCGGAACGGCAAAAAGGTTTTCGGAACGAAGAATTGCCCGATCTTGTACTGAAGGGCAAAGTGATTTCCGACTGAACGAAAAAATAAACAAAAAGGAGATATATGCACTATGATGATCGATCCGCCTATCGATAAACTGATCGAAATGACGCCTTGCCGCTACGCGCTCGTTTGCGGCCTTGCCAAGCGCGCCAAAGAACTCAACGCGACCGAGGCCGCCGAAATGGAAGAGAAGGGCGAAAAGCCGCTCAGCCGCGCCGCGCACGAGATCTACGAAGGAAAAATTATCCTTCACGTCGATAAATAAGCGTGAAAAGGAACGTTGTCGTAGGAGTGACCGGCGGTATCGCCGCTTATAAGACGTGCGAGCTCGTTTCTCGTTTGGTAAAAGCGGGCTACGGCGTCAAAGTGGTGATGACCGAACACGCGAAAGAATTCGTTACTCCTCTAACATTCGAGACGCTCTCGAAGAACGCCGTTATCGGAGATATGTTCGCTCCGAAGCCCCATTTCGAGGTGGAACACGTATCGCTGGCTAAATGGGCCGGCGTGTACGTCATTGCGCCCGCTACCGCCAACGTGATCGCTAAGATCGCCTCGGGCGTAGCCGACGATATGCTGACCACTTCTTTTATGGCGACCGAAGCCGTCCGTATCGTTTGTCCGGCGATGAATACCGTCATGTATAACGACGAAGCGACGAAAAAGAACCTTGCTCTTTTGAAAGAACGGGGCGTTCTCGTCGTCGAGCCGGGCACGGGCAGGCTCGCTTGCGGAGACGTCGGCGTGGGCAGAATGGAAGAGCCCGCCGCCATTTTCGAGCAGATCGACCGGATATTGACTCCCAATCCCGATTTCCGCGGTAAGCGCGTTCTGGTTACGGCCGGAGGTACGACCGAAGACATCGACGGAGTAAGATATATCGGTAATCGTTCTTCCGGAAAGATGGGCGCGGCTATTGCCGAAGCCGTTATACGTAGGGGAGGAGAAGTTACTTTCGTGTACGGAAGCATTTCCGTTCCCGTGCCGGAAAAAGTCAAAGCCGTCCACGTTACTTCCACACAGGATATGTACGACGCCGTTCTGAAAGAAATGGAGGACTGCGACGTCGTTATTAAGAGCGCCGCGCCTGCCGATTATCGCGTCAAACAAAAGTTCGACTCCAAGATAAAGAGCGAGACGCTTACGCTCGAACTTGTTAAGAATCCGGACATCGCCCAAGCGGTGGGAGAAAGGAAAGGCAATCGCATTTTGGTCGCTTTTGCGGCGGAAACGAACGATCTTATTAAGAACGCCGCGCAAAAACTTTTGAAAAAGAACGCAGATCTCATCGTCGCAAACGACGTTACCGAAAAGGGTGCGGGATTTAATTCCGATACCAATATCGTTACGCTTTTGTATGGAGACGGTCGAATAGAAAGTCTGCCCATAATGCCGAAAACGGAACTTGCCGATACCATTCTCGACGCCGTACAAAGCCTATGATCTATCAAGTTATCGTCGATATCAGTAACAGCAACGTGGACAGGGTCTTTGATTATTCCTGTCCATTTGCTATTGAAGAGGGGAGCAGAGTCAAAGTTCCTTTCGGTAATCGAACGATAGAAGGCTTCGTGATCGGTACAAAAGAAAGCACCGACGTAAAAACAAAAGACATCATCGCGAAGTTAGACGACTTTACGCCCGTCACGCCGGAAATGATCGCGCTGTCGAGGTATTTGAAACAGAATTGCAATATCCGCTACGCTGACAGCCTGCGTTTATGTATCCCCGGCAAATTGCGCGGAGGACGGATCAAAGAACTAACGCGCGGTTTTTTGCGTCTCGACGTCAGTAAAGAGATCGCTCGGACGTTGATCGGAAAAAACGCTCCCAAACAGCTTGCTTTATTGGAAGAAATATCTCCGGAAGGCGAATTTGAGAGCATCCTTGCCGCCGGATACGGACAAAGCGCCGTAAAAGGCTTACTTGCCAAAGGGATATTATCCAAGACCGTCGTTCAAGTCCGGAGAAAACCGCTCAAAGACATGGACGGAGCGGCGAAAAAAGTCGTTTTGTCACCGCAACAACAGGAGGCGGTGGAGACGATCTATAACAATATGGGAACGACCGTTCTGCACGGCGTTACGGGAAGCGGAAAAACGGAAGTCTATATGGCCGTTATCGACCGCGTTTTGAAAGAAGGAAAGTCGGCTATCATGCTTGTGCCGGAGATCAGTCTGACGCCGCAGATGCTGAACGTCTTTCGCGGGCGTTTCGGCGATAAAGTGGGGCTTCTTCATAGCGGGATGAGCGACGGAGAACGGTTCGACGAATGGATGAAACTGCTCAATAAAGAAGCCACGGTCGCGCTCGGAGCGCGCAGCGCGGTGTTTGCACCCGTAGAAAACGTGGGCGTCATCATCATCGACGAAGAGCACGATACCAGTTACGTTTCGGACAGCAATCCCCGTTATCATACGCACGAGATCGCCGAATTCCGCAGAAAATACAATAATTGTCGCCTGGTCCTGGGCAGCGCGACGCCTTCTCTCGATACCTATTATAAAGCGGTAAAAGGAGAGTATAAATTGGTTAAAATGACCGCTCGCGCCAATAAGCGGGCTATGCCGGAAATGGAGATCGTCGATATGCGGAAGGAGATCCGCGCCGGCAACAACAATATGTTCAGCAGACGACTTCTTGCCGAACTGGATAAGACGATCAAAGCCGGCAATCAGGCTATGATCTATATCAATCGGAGAGGATTCGCTTCTTTCGTACGGTGTAAAGCCTGCGGATACGTGCCTCATTGTACCGATTGCGAAGTGAGCCTGACTTACCATAAAGAAGACAACCGCCTGAAGTGTCATTATTGCGGAAAAGAATACTACAATCTGGACGTCTGTCCGGAATGCGGAAACGATAAGCTGTCGTACGGTCGTATCGGAACGGAAACGGTCATGGAAGAACTCAATAAACTCTTTCCCGGCGTAAAAGTGCTCCGTCTCGATAACGATACGACGTCTTCGAAAGATTCTACCGCAAAGATCCTGGCCGCTTTCGCCGCGAAAGAAGCGCAGATACTTGTGGGAACGCAGATGATCGTCAAAGGACACGATTTTTCGGACGTGACCCTTGTGGGCGTCCTTGACGCCGATCTGAGCCTGTATTACAGCGATTATCGCAGTAACGAAACGACCTTTCAACAGATCACGCAGGTCGCGGGCCGCGCGGGCAGGGACGACAAAGAAGGCTCCGTCATCATACAGACTTACAACCCTGCCCATTACGTATTCAGGTTTGCGCGGCAATATGATTACGAGGGCTTTTTCGAGAAAGAGAACAACGTGCGGGAGTCTACTTCTTTTCCGCCGTTTTCCAAGATCGTTCGCATTCTTTTGAAAAGCGAGAACGAAGAAAAGGCTTTGCGCGCCGCAAGAGACTGTTATCAGCGGATGCGGAAGATAAAAGAAGAAAAAACCGGTCTGTTCCGCGTGCAGGCGATGCGCGCTCCGGTAAAAAGGATCAGTAACGAATTCCGTTTTCAAGTCGTCATTTGGATAAAAACGGAAGCGGAAAAAGACCTTTTGCCGCGTATTTACGCCGAAGCGGACGACTTGAACGGCAAAAACGTGGTGACTTTCGTAGAAGTCAACCCGATCAATATGAGATAGAACAAAGAACTTATTTGGGAGGAACATATGGCGATCAGAACAATATTTCAGGAAGGAGAAGAGTGCCTTTCCAAGCGTTGCCGCGAGGTGACCGTATTCGACGAGAGATTATCGAATCTTATCGACGACCTTTTCGATACGTTGCATAAAGCGGACGGAGCGGGACTTGCCGCGCCGCAGATCGGCGTCGTACGCCGGGTAGCCGTCGTAGACGTCGACGGTGTAAAACTGGAACTCGTCAATCCGCAGATCATTGCCGCCGAAGGACAGCAGATCGGCGAAGAAGGATGTTTAAGCGTCGATTTTTCTAAGAATTGCGAAGTTTTGCGCCCGCAAACGGTAACCGTTCGCGCATACGACAGACACGGTAAGCTTTTTGAAAAAACGGTCAGCGATCTGCCGGCAAGATGCGTTTGCCACGAACTCGATCATCTCGAGGGTATTCTGTTTTATACTCGCGAATATAAAGGAAAGAAGAAATGAGAGTGATCTTTTTGGGTACGCCGGCTTTTGCCGTAGGCGTATTGGATCGGATAGCGCGTTCTTCGCACGAGGTAGTCTGCGTCGTGACGCAACCCGATCGCGAATGCGGCCGCGGAAAGAAGGTATCCGCCTGTCCGGTCAAAGTTTATGCCGAGGAACACGGTATACCGATCCGGCAATATGAAAAAATCAATCTATGCGTAGAGGACTTACGCGCGTTCGACGCGGATATCATGGTGACTTGCGCATACGGACAGATATTGCGTCAACAGGTGCTCGATCTGTGTAAACACGGTATCATCAACGTGCACGCGTCGCTTTTACCTGCCTATCGCGGGTCTTCTCCGGTGGAATGGGCGCTTATTAACGGCGAGAAGGAAGTGGGCGTGACTATCATGCAAACCGAGCTCGGCGTCGATACCGGCGCGATGATCCTGCAAAGATCGATCAAACTCGACGGAACGGAAAACGCCGCCGAAACGTTGGAAAAGTTGAGCGTATTAGGCGCCGATCTTATCGTGGAAGCGCTTGATCTGATCGAAAAAGGCAAAGCTGTTTTTACGCCGCAGGACGAAAGCAAAGCGACAAAATGTCGTATGTTCGTCAAAGAGGACGGAAAGCTGTCTTTTGAAAAGAGCGCCGCGGAAGTACATAATTTTATCCGCGGGATAAATCCCCGTCCGGGCGCTTTTGTTTTTTCCGAACAAGGAAGGATCAAAGTGCTTCGTGCGTTACCTATCGAGTATCGCGGAGGAAGCAAGGCGGGCGAGATCGTAGAAGCCGATCCGAAAAAAGGCCTGATCGTAAAATGCGGAGAAGGGTATCTTAAATTATTGCAAATACAAGGCGAAAACGCCAAGCCGATGAGTAGCGAAGACTACTTGCGTGGTAAAAAACTAACGGTAGGAAAAGTATTCGAGTGACGGGAAAAGAAATATACGACGCCGCGTCCGTTCTTGCGGAAGTTACGGGCAAGGGCGCCTATCTGAATATCGCACTGAAAAAAGCGCCCGGAAGGGGAGCTCATATGCTCGTGTACGGCGTGATGGAAAAATACTTTCTGCTAAACAGGATTGCCGACGAACTGTGCGATAAAATAAAGAATAATCTTCGTCCGTATATGCTCGTCGGGCTCTATTGCGTCGTAAATAAGGTAGCTCCTTTTGCCGTGATCAACAAAGCCGTTTCCGACGCATTGACTTATGGGGGCAAGGGCGCGGTCAAGGGCTTTTTTACCGCGGTATTGACAAAGGCCGACCGCGCGGAATATTCTTTACCCGCTCCCGGTAAAAAGGGGTACGACGAAGTACGCTTCAATTTACCTTCCTGGCTCGTCGGAATGTATAAAAAAGAATTTCCGGATTCTTATGCCGAGATCATCGACAATTCGGAGAAGCACAGGGTGCATATCATAGCATGTTGTTCGGAAGAGGAGATCCGCGCCGCCGATCCTTACGCGGAGAAGACGCAAACCGGTTATTTCGTGAAGAACGGAGAGACGATCGGCAAATTGTTCGAGCAGGGGAAAGCGACGTATATGAGTCTCGGTTCGACGCTCGTATGCGAAGCAGCAGGAGAGGTAAAAAGTAAAAAAGTGCTCGATTGTTGCGCCGCGCCGGGCGGAAAGTCGATCTATTTGGCGAAGAAAGGGGGTAAAGTCACTTCTTGCGACGTCTATCCGCATCGCTTGCGCCTGATCGAAGCGTACGCTAAGCGTATGAATACGGTCGTGACCGTTCGCGAGCAGGACGCTACCAAGAAAAACAGCGACTTTTTATCGGCGTTCGACACGGTGCTTTGCGACGTGCCGTGCAGCGGGCTCGGAGTAATCGATAAAAAAAGAGACATCGTTATCAATCGTACGTACGATGATATTATCGCGCTTTCCGAATTGCAGTCGGAAATAATAAACAACTGCTGTGATTACGTCGTAAAAGGCGGCGTGCTGGTCTATTCGACCTGTACCGTTTTTTCGTTGGAAAACGAGCGCGTAGTCGAGAAGTTTTTGAGCGGACATAAAGAGTTCACGTTGGAAGAAGAGCATCGGTATCTTCCCGACGGAAAGGGTATGGAGGGCTTTTACGTATGCCGGATGAGAAAAAATTGAGCTTGCAGGATCTGTCCGAAAAGAAGATATCCGAAGTTCTTTCCGGGTACCCTTCTTTTCGCGCGAAACAAGTCTATCTTGCTTCCATGCAATATAAAGAATATGAGCAGATGAGCAATCTGCCCAAAGATATCATTGCGTTCCTCAGTGAGAGGTACGACGATAAGGCGGTTCGTATCCAAAAGGTCTTCGAGGGGAAAGACGGTACGGAAAAATATCTGTTTTTACTTCGGGACGGCAATATGATCGAGGGCGTTTTTATGCCGCACGGGTACGGAAACACCATTTGTATCAGTACGCAGGTAGGTTGTAGGATGGGTTGCGCTTTTTGCGCGTCGACGCTGAACGGTCTCGTACGAAATCTGACCGCCGGAGAAATGCTCGGACAGGTGCTTGCCGTCAACGTCCGTCACGGCGGAACGCTCAAAAAAAGAGCGATCACCAATATCGTATTGATGGGAAGCGGAGAGCCGCTCGACAACTACGACGAAACGACCGAGTTTTTACGTCTCGTTTCGGCCGAAAACGGTATCAATATTTCTTTACGGAATATTTCTCTTTCCACTTGCGGATTAGCGGACAAGATCAAACTTCTTGCCGACAGCGGACTATCCGTGACGCTTACGATCAGTTTGCACGCGCCTACGGACGAAATTCGGGAAAAGATCATGCCCGTGGAAAGAAAATATAAGATCGCCGAAGTGTTGGACGCCGCTCGGTATTATTTTGCCAAAACGGGCCGACGGGTGATCATAGAATATTCGCTCATCAAAGGAGTCAACAGCAGGGTGGCGGAAGCGAAAAAGCTGGCAAGGCTCTTACGCGGTTTTTCCTGCCACGTCAACCTGATCAACCTCAACGAGGTAAAAGAAAGAGACCTTTCCGGGGTGGATAAAGCGACGGCGGACGCCTTTATGGCAGCTCTTACGGAAAGCGGGATCAGCAATACGATGCGTCGTTCGATGGGTAACGATATCGGAGGCGCTTGCGGACAACTCAGAAGAAAATTCGTCGGGGAGGAAGGGACTTATTAAAGGCGTCGTCACAAAAGCCGTTGCCGGGGCGTTTTCCGTCGAAACGGAAGAAGGGATCCGGACCTGCTCGGTCAGAGGAAAGATCAAAAAGGACATCGACATTTTCGTGGGTGACCGCGTAGAAGTCGAAGAGGACGTGATAGAGAGCGTTTATCCGCGAAAAAACGTTCTGATCCGACCTTATGTCGCCAATATCGACGCGCTTTTTATCGTCCTTGCGCCCGTTCCCGAACCGGACTGGGTATTGGTAGAAAAACTGCTTCTTAACTGTCGTCAGGAAGGGATACCGGTCGCGATCGTATTCAATAAATGCGAACTTATGGCAAGAGAGGAAGAAGAGCGGCTCCTCGCGCCGTACCGACGGGACGCCGACGTGTTTTTCGTCAGCGCAAAAAAACAGATCGGCCTGGACGCTCTTGCTTCTTATATCGAAGGCAAGACCGTCTGCTTTGCCGGGCAAAGCGCCGTCGGAAAAACGTCGCTCGTCGCCGCCCTCGGGAGCAAAGATCTGGTCGTCGGAGATCTCAGTAAGCGGATTCGTCGCGGTAAGAACACTACGCGCGCCGTGGAGATACACGACTTTGCCGGCGGAAAGCTGGTGGATACCTGCGGTTTTTCCGTGGCGGAAAGCATCGATATCAAGCCAGAAGAACTGATTTACTATTACGAGGACTTTTTAAAGGTGCAGAACAAGTGTCGGTTCGCCAATTGCAAGCACATCAGCGAGCCCGGTTGCGCCGTAAAAAAAATGTTGGAAGAAGGTACCTTCGACAAAGACAGATACGAACGGTACGTCAAGTTATATCGTGAGTTGGAAGAAAGGAGGAAAAAGCAATATGTCTGACGTTTTGATCGCGCCGTCTATTTTGAGCGGTGACTTTTGCAACATGGAAAAGTCCGTCCGGGATTTGGAAAAGTGGGGCGGAGACTGGGTCCATTGCGACGTTATGGACGGCGTATACGTGCCGAATATCACTTTTGGGATGCCGATGATCGCCGCTATCCGCAAGATCACGCAAAAGACCCTGGACGTTCATCTGATGATCACCGAGCCGGAAAAATACGTGGAACGGTTTGCCGACGCGGGCGCCGATATCATTACCTTTCACCCGGACGCGTCGAAAGATCCGAGCGCCTGTATCGACCTTATAAAGGGCAAAGGAAAGAAAGCCGGCGTCGTCTTTAATCCCAACGTGTCCGTCGAAAAATACGCTTATTTATTCGATAAATGCGACCTTGTCGTCGTGATGACGGTATACGCCGGATACGGCGGACAAAAGTTGATACCGGAGTGCATAGAGAGGATACCTCTCATCAAAAAGCTGTCGGGAAATAAGATCCCCGTCGAAGTAGACGGAGGGATCAACAAAGAGACGTATGTTTTGGCGCTCAAAGCGGGCGCGGACGTACTGGTCGCGGGGAGCGCCGTTTATAAAGCGGACGATCCCGCCGACGTGATAAGAACGATACGAGGCACTTTATAACGGGCGTTTTCATATAATGATCCGAGTAAAGGAGGATCGAAATATGAAAATCATCTGTTTGAGTTGTCCCAAGTTTATTAAAAAAATAATCCGCTTCTTTTGCGGAAAGGAATAACGGACTATGGTTACGAAAGACGAAAAAGACTATATTTTTTCCGGATTGAAGACTATGCACCCGAACGCGGGATGCGAACTGAACTTTTCTTCCGTGTACGAACTCCTCGTGGCCGTTATTCTCAGCGCGCAATGCACGGACAAACGGGTCAACGAAGTGACGAAGAAACTTTTTGAAAAGTACAACACGCCCGAGCAGATCGCTCCGCTGACTGTGGAAGAACTCAAACCGTACATATTCAGTTGCGGTTTTTATAACAACAAAGGAAATAATATCATCGCAATGAGTAAGGCGTTGGTAGAAAAATACGACGGTAAGGTGCCGGAAGACTTCGACGAGCTCGTTTCTTTGCCGGGGGTAGGCAGAAAGACGGCGTCCGTCGTCCTTTGCGTCGGTTTTGATAAGCCGGCTATGCCCGTTGATACGCACGTCAATCGTGTGTCCAAGAGGTTAGGACTTTCGGACGGCAAAGACGTGAACGAGGTGGAAGAAGACCTGAAAAAGCAGTTCGAGCCCAAAGACTGGAACGCTTTGCACCACGCGCTTATTTTCCACGGAAGATATATTTGTCACAGCAGAAAGCCCGATTGCGAAGCGTGCGCGCTGACGAACGCGTGCCGATTCTTTAAGGAGCAGAAATAAGGAGAAGATAAAAGTGTTTTTGGATGAAGTGATCATATATTGCAAGGCCGGTAACGGCGGAGACGGATGCGTCGGTTTCCATCGGGAAAAATACGTCAACAAAGGCGGTCCCGACGGCGGAGACGGCGGCAGAGGCGGTAATATATACGTACAAGCCGATCCCGGTATGACTACGCTTATCGATTTTCGGTATAAGCAACATTATCGGGCGGAAAACGGCCAACCGGGCGCGGGGAAGAATATGTTCGGTCCTCGCGGCGCCGATATGCTCATTAAGGTGCCCAGAGGCACGGTCATCTCCGACGCTGAAACGGGCGGGATCCTTGCGGACGTGTTCGACCCGGAAGAAAAGATACTCCTTCTTCCCGGCGGCAGAGGCGGCAGAGGAAACGCGCGTTTCGCCACGCCTACCAAGCGCTCGCCCGGTTTTGCCGAAAACGGAGAAAAGACCGTCGAAAGGAAATTGAAGCTGGAATTAAAGACCATTGCCGACGTCGGATTGGTCGGATTCCCCAACGTAGGAAAAAGCACTCTGCTCAGCGTGATCAGCGCGGCTCGGCCCAAGATAGCCGATTATCCGTTTACCACGCTTTCGCCCAATCTCGGCGTCGTTAAGCACTACGACGACAGCTTTGTGGTGGCGGATATCCCCGGTCTTATCGAAGGCGCGTCGGAAGGGCAGGGACTCGGACATAAGTTTTTACGTCACGTCGAACGTGTTCGCCTTATCGTACACGTGATCGATATTTCCGCAAGCGACGGCAGAGATCCGCTATCCGATTACGACGTTATTCGCAACGAATTGAAGTCGTATAACGAAAGGCTTTTCAACTTGCCCGAGATCGTCGTTGCCAATAAGATCGACGCGCTTTCGGACGAAGGGACGCTCACCGCGCTGAAAGAGAAAGTAGGCGTGCCGGTGTATCCCATCAGCGCGGCCACACGTCAGGGCGTTAAAGAACTTTTGGATGCGGTGACGCTTACGCTGAAAGAATTGCCGCCCCTCGCTCCCATCGAGTTTACCAAGTTCGAGTACGAGCCCGCCGATAAGGACAGCGTCGTGATAGAACGTCGCGACGGCGCGTTTTACGTCACCGGCGGTTACGTGGAAGAATTGGCCCGGAAGGCCTATCTCGACGACAACGACAGCTTCAACTGGTTCCAGAAAAAGATGCGCGAAAGAGGCATCATCGATATGCTTCGAGAGCAGGGAGCCAAGGACGGCGATACCATTTGCGTGCTCGATCTTGCGTTCACGTTTATGGACTGAAATCGTAGCGTATTGACATAATTATCTACATAAGGTAAAATATTTTTAATAATATAATTGATTAGGTAGGTAATGATGAAAAAAACAACCTTAGTGGTTTTGGCGGCAGGAATGGGAAGCCGATTCGGCGGTAGCAAGCAGATCGCTCCGCTCGGACCGAACGGCGAGATACTCATCGAGTTTTCCATTTTCGACGCGTATCGCGCCGGCTTCAATAAAGTCGTCATGATCATAAAAAAAGAAAACGAAGACGAAATAAGGAGCATCTTTGCCCGTCGTATCGATAAGCTGATCCCCGTGGAGTACGCATACCAGGATATAAGCATGATCCCCGAGGGTTATTCCGTCCCCGAAGGCAGAACGAAGCCGTGGGGCACCGCGCACGCTATACTCTGCGCCGCAAACGCCGTCGATACGCCTTTCGGGGTGATCAACGCCGACGACTTCTACGGGTACGAGTCCTTTAAGATACTGCACGATCATCTCGTTACTTCGGATGAAATGTGTAACGTGGGCTTTCCTTTGGGTACGACGCTGACCGAGTTCGGTTCCGTCTCTCGCGGGATATGCTCCGTTCGCGACGGATATCTGAGCGAGATCGTCGAGATGAAAGCCATTACAAAGGACAGCGGCATCCCGCTCGACTCCGTTTGTTCGATGAACATGTGGGGGCTTTTCCCGGACTTTTTCGTCGATCTGAAAAAGGCTTTCGTACGCTTTTTTGACGGTATGAAGGACGAACAAAAGGAAGAATGTTATCTGCCGGTCGTCATCGGAGATATGATCAAGGATAAAGGTGCGAAAGTGCGCGTTTTGTCCACTCCGTCAAAATGGTTCGGCGTGACCTATCGCGAAGATGCGGACGCCGTAAAAAAGAATTTAAAGAGATTGGTCGACGAAGGTCGATATAAAGGACTGTAAAATATAATGAAAGAAATCGTTCAAAAAGTTTTTTCCCGCTTTGACGTAGAACCGGGTAACGTCGTGCGCGTCGAGCAGTGTTTCAACGGACATATCAGTCGCACTTTTTTCGTGGACGTCGAATCAACGTCCGGTCAAAAAAGATACGTCATGCAAGAAGTCAACGAATACGTCTTCCCCGATATGGATACGTTGATGAACAATATCTTTGCCGTGACCGAATTTTTGCGTAAAAAAGCTGTCGAAAACGGCGAAGACCCCTCTCGTACCGTTTTACGTTTTTTCAAAACGAAAGAGGGCGGATTATATTGCCGCGCGGAGGACGGAAAGCCCTGGCGTATGTACGATTATATAGGCGGCGCGAACACCTATAACAGTTGCCCCGGACCGGACTTTTTCAGCGAAGTCGGACGTTCTTTCGGACGGTTTACAAAAGAGCTCGCGCAGTTTGACGCGACCGTTTTGGGAGAGGTGATCCCCGGTTTTCATAATACGGCTTCGCGCTTCGATAACTTTTGTAAAGCGCTTGATAAGAATGTCGCCGGCAGAAAGGATAAAATACCAGAAGAGATACGGTTCGTTCTCGACCGTAAAGAAACGTGCGAAAAGATCGTAAAGATGCTCGCCGAAGGAAAAATACCTTTGCGTGTTACGCATAACGATACGAAATTGAATAATATTCTTATCGACGATAAGACGCAAAAGGGTATTTGCATTATTGATCTGGATACGATCATGCCCGGTTCCGTCTTATACGACTTCGGAGACGCGATACGCTTCGGCGCTTCTACCGCGGCGGAGGACGAAACCGATCTTGATAAGGTCGGAGTCGATATGGAGATGTTTTCCGCTTTTTCAAAAGGGTACGTCGGAGAACTGAAAGGCTTTATTACGGATGAAGAAATACGTTTATTGCCTCTCGGAGCTCTCGTGATAACGTTGGAGACGGGCATTCGGTTTTTGACCGACTATCTGGACGGAGATAAATATTTTCATATAGCGAGAGAAAACCATAATCTCGATCGCGCCCGGAATCAATTCAAACTGGTGGCGGATATGGAAAAGAGAATGAGCGAAATGGAGAAAATCATAAAAGGATTTATGAAATAGATAATACGGTATGAAGCAAAAATTCGATGTAGGCGGGATGAGTTGCGCCGCTTGCGTAAAACACGTTGAAGATGCGGTAAAAAAGGTGGACGGGGTAAAAACCTGTATGGTGAGTCTTACCTCTTCCAGTATGCTTTTGGATTATGACGGGAATGCCGACGCCGTTATAAAAGCAGTTAAAAAAGCCGGATATACGGCAAGCATAGCAAACCGCGCGCCGGTAGCAAGCGCACCGGATAAGATCTTGATCAGAATAGGCGTTTCAGCCGGTTTCCTACTCGTTTTAATGTGCGTGGCGATGAGTCATATGTGGGGTTGGCCTCTGCCGACGTTTTTACACGATCCGCTCGTCAATTCTATCGTGCAGATGTGTTTGTGTCTGCCGTGCCTTATTATCAACGGCAAGTATTTTACGAACGGTATTACAAGATTGGTTCGACTTAAACCGGATATGGACAGTCTCGTTTCCGTAGGGGCGGGCGCTGCTTTCATTTCCGGCATCGTTACTATGGCGATCAGTAAAGGTCAGGGGCATCTGTATTTTGAGTCGGCGGCCATGATCGTTACGCTCGTTACGGTGGGTAAGTATTTTGAATCCCGCTCCAAAAAGAAAACGAACGACGCTTTGGAAAAACTGATCGCGTTAACGCCGGATACCGCCGTCGTGATAAGAGACGGAAAAGAAGAAACTGTGCCGGCGGAAAGCCTTGTCGCGGGAGATAAGGTGATCGTTAAACAAGGCGAACGCATTCCTTGCGACGGAATAGCGGAAAGCGGCGAAGGGTACGCGGACGAATCGGCCATGACAGGAGAAAGCATGCCCAAAGAGATCGGCCCGGGAGATATCCTGCGCGGAGGGACCACGCTGGTCGGAGGATACGTCGTTATGACGGCGACGGGTACGGGAGCGGAGACTACGCTGGCTAAGATCATTGAGATGGTAGAAAACGCCAATATGACCAAACCGCACCTCGCGCGCATTGCGGATAAGGTGGCGGCGGTATTCGTACCGGTGGTCATGAGTTTATCACGTATTACGTTGATTATTTGGGCGTGCGTCGGACAAGTTTATCTCGCATTACAATGCGCCATCGCGGTACTGGACGTTTCTTGCCCCGGCGC
>JAEEGL014698943.1_pt1 | contig 17545 bp, 11 predicted proteins | sample 9134231 | NCBI WGS metagenome assembly JAEEGL01 (sample SAMN16246548, study PRJNA631951) | gut metagenome | biome: gut microbiome; feature: rumen; material: fiber-attached | host: Bos | place: Iran: Karaj | collected 2018-10 | reverse complement strand
TTTCGAATCCAATCCAGACGCCATCGCCCAGATGGAGATGCTCGTGAAACGCGACCGCAACCGCCCGTCCGTCATCCTCTGGTCCACCGGCAATGAAGAATCCATGTATTTTTCCATCCCGCAGGGTGTTCGCATCCAGAAGGCACTCGCCAACGCCGTCCGCAAACTGGATCCGACACGCCCCATCGTCGCCGCCATCGACCATCCCGCCAACGCTCTCGTCCGCGGCGAACTCGATGTCATCGGCATCAACTACAGTCTCGGTCTATATGACAAGACGCATGAAGACTATCCGAACACGCCGATCATTTCCAGCGAAAACTGCGCCGTCGGCTCGACGCGCGGATGGTATTACGGCGACAGCCCCGACACAGGCCGTCTGGACGCCCGCGACCGCAATCCGGGCTCGGGAACCTTTGCTTCCGGCCGTGAAGAGACATGGAAATTCATCATGTCGCGCCCATGGATCGGCGGCGGCTTCCAATGGGACGCCGTGGAACATCGCGGCGAAGCCGTCTGGCCGCGCCTCTGCTCCGTTTCGGGCGCCATCGATCTCTTCCTCCAACGGAAGGACGCCTTCTACCAAAATCAGTCCCACTGGCTCGACACGCCGATGATTCACATGTTGCCGCATTGGAACCATAAAGGCTTGGAAGGCATGCCCATAACCGTCTGGATCTATACGAACTGCGACGAAGTGGAGCTGTTCCTCAACGGCAGAAGCCTCGGGCGGAAAGCCGTCACGCCCTTCACGCATCTTGAATATCCCATGGAATTCCGTCCGGGCAAACTGGAGGCCATTGGCTACATCAACGGCAAAATCGCCGTTCGCGATATGCAGGAAACGACGGGTCCAGCCGTCGCGTTGAAGCTCTCGCTGGCCAACGGCCCTGTCCAATTCAACGGCGAAGACATCGCCCTCTTCACCTGCACAGCGGTCGATGCTGAGGGATGCGAAGTTCCTGATGCGACGCCATTTGTCCAGTTCGACGGCACAGGCGACGGCCACATCGTCGGCACAGGTTCCGACAACACGGACCACGTTCCCGTGCCTTGCACATCACGCCAGATGTATGCAGGAAAGATCGGCGTCGCAGTCAAGCTTGGCAACAAGCCAGACGGCTCCTTCACCCTCTTCGCCCGCGCAGACGGCCTCCTGCCAGCCTATCATGTTATCCAATAAGGACTAAATCTCTCCCATACACAGGCAGGCTCACTGTGCTCCCATGTAATGGCAGCAGTCTAGGCATCTAACCTTCTAGCCACCTAGATTACTAAAAAACTCACACCATCACATAGTCCACCCGTCGTGCTTCGTGGATAGTGGGTAATACAAGATGGCGGCGCATGCGCGTCACGGCCTCCTCGGGAACGACGGCAACGCGGTTGCGATTGCGGCGATATTGCTCGTCAACAGTCGTCTCAAGATAGACGATACGGACAGATGCCCCGTAGCGCATGAACATGCCCAGCTGTCGATTGCGGATGTCCGTCGTGATGTTCGTCGCATTCCACAAAAACGGCGTATGACTGCGCAGAAACTCCCGAGCACGACTGTAGGCCAACGTCACGACAGGCTCCTGCGGGTCTGTCGGCGGCACATGGATTTCCTTGCGGATTTCGTCCAGTGAAATCATCGGCAGTTCCGGCTGGTTGCGGCCGATCCACGTATCCTTTCCCGTGCCCGGCAGGCCCGCCATCATGACGATTTCACCCCATGTGTCATCCGTCACGACAGCGTCTGATGTCCTGCTCTGCCGTGACAAAAACGCAAAACGGCTTGTCTCGTCTGCGAATTTTGGCGGTTCACGGAGACATCCGTTCTTTTCCGCCGTTTCCATGAAACGGTTGCAGGCATCCGTCTCATCCGCCGTCGACGCAATGGCAAGTCCAAGGACGCCAAGCAATTCCAATGTAAAATCATTGACCAGAATTCCATTCGACGCCAATGACTTCACGGCAAACGACGCTTCGGCATCCCCCTGTTTCAGAACATCTTGAAACTTTAGCGGCGTTTCATGATGCTGAACGAGCAGGCTGACGGCTTCGCGGAACGACAGCATGTCCATCGTGCCCGCCAGCTTGTAGTCCGTCCAAAGAGAATATCGCGCGAGCTCCGCGCCTCGCAGATCATGGTTCGGCGCCACCCACTGTCGTTTGATTCGCTTCGTCGTCACCGTCTTGCCGACGTCATGGAGGAAACAGGCCAGAAACGCGATCTGCCGTTGGCGTTCGTTCAAGGCAAGAAATTCAGGCAGGCCAAACAACTTATTACAAGCGGCTTGCGCGCTCATGAGAACATTGACGCCGTCTGCGGCGGACACGTCCCGTGTCCGCCGCATCTCCGCGAACAGCTCCGGCCATTCAGCCTCCCACGCCGTCCAGCCAGTCTGCCAGACTGGTTCCATGGACTTTGGCAACGGTTTATCCATCATCTGTTTTTTCATCTTATATCTAGGCTTCTAAACTTCTAGGCTTCTAGAAGGCTAGTTTTCTAGGCGGCAAGCCACTACACTAACCACTAAAAGCTTACCATTCCAGCAAGCCTTCTCCCTTCAACGAGACGATGAAAGCGCGGTGCTTTTCAACCCATTTCACGTCAATCGTTTTGCCTTGCCATTTCACCTGCTCGGGCTTCTTCTCAAGACCAGAGACCAGCACCTCCGTCTCCTTCGACGGCCATAAATCCAGTTCGACGCTATTGTCGCTTTGCTTTTTAATACCGCCCAAAGCATGAGCGATGACTCCTGGCTTCACCATCTGCTTGGCGACAATTGGCGTTTCGCCAAAAGCCTGCGGCATATAGAGTTCCACCGTTCCTGGATTGATGGCTGGCCCCCCCTTGCCGCGAGATTTCAAAACAAAGCTGTCGGGTAGAAGGCCAATTTTCTTCGGATCGTCGTTGTCACGCTCCTGACAGGAGAACTGCAATCCCGTGATCGTAATGCCGTCCGCAATCTTCCGCCAGAACATTTCATGGCGATTAGGCGTCTGGGAATTATAATGCGTCCGTAACATATTGGCATAGCGATATAATGAATTGCGATAGACAAGACCGCACCACTGGACGGGCAGCCCAATCCAGAATGGAGCAATCCACGCCGTCGATCCCAACACGGCAATCGTGCCGTAAACGCCATCCTTGTGGATATACGGCACAGGCGTCTCCAGATAAATGAACGGAATGCCCGTCAATGCCCAATACTCGGCCTTTATCAGATACTTCTGATTACCTGTCAGATTATACGCCGTTGTACATAAATCCAGCATATAAGCGGCCCCAAGAATGTCGGGCGTGTGCAATGGAATCTCCCACGTCTGGGCGCCGCGCGGCACATCGCCATTATACAGATCCAACACTTTGTCAACAACCGTCAGAAACTTCTGGCGGTATTCCGGATTGCCGGATGCCATCGCATAACGGCAGGCCGTCAGTAGACGATTGGCCGTCAAGCCATTGGCGTGATCCGTCCAATGTGTGGAACCGTAATCCAACGCGGGCGGCTTCGGCGCAACGTACTTCGAACTGCCATCCGTACGGATGCCGTTGAGCTGACCGTTCGCCGATTGTTCGATGACATTCAGCCAATTCTCCACGTAATTCGCATAGAGGAAACCGAAAAGGTTGTCATAGCCATGCGACACGCTGGAGCCATAGTCGCCACGCGGGAACGTCGGAAGCGTTTCCGCGATGCAGTCGCGCAAACGTTTCGCCAATTGGGCATCTTTTGTCTTGTCAGCGATGTAATCCATCAGCAACATCGCGTCGTAAGCACGCTTTTCAGGGAAACCTCTTGGATTGTAGGCGTGTCGCCATTCCTTGCCGACATGCACCGCCGAATCCAGCCAACCTTGCGCCGCAAGACTCAACGCACCTTGGAAGCCGTCTTCAAATGTCGGAAGTCCAGGCAGTGGATGACGGGCGATATAATCTGCTATCGGCGTTGCCATGGAGCCGTCCTCCATCGTGGGGCTGCCCGAAAGCGTCATCTTCAAAGACACACCCTTGCCAGCCTCCACAGGCATCGCTTCATAGATACGGAAATCATTCTCCAAACGACCGTTCCGCATTCCAGGAGCCCACAGTGCAAACAGATGTCCGCCTGATTTGAATTGACGGTCCGGCGAATCGAAAATCGTCGCGGGAAACGCTTTGTAGTTCCATGTCAGCGACAGCCAGGCTTTCTTCGTGGAAATCGCCATCAGCGGAAACGCCAATTTGTAGTCATCGACCATGATGCGGTTTGCATCTTTTCCACGCACGTCTTTTTCGTCGCTCGACGGCTCATCGACCAGATATTCGACGCCTGCCAGCAGTGCCTGGCTCTTGTGTTCGCCGAAGCTTCCCACGCCTGGGAACAGCGTAATAAAAGGAACATGCAGAACTTCACGCGGCATATTGGACACGAATGATGTCTCCACGTCAATGTTAGCCCAACCGCTACGGCGGAACACGCGAGTCGCCGTCCATTCCGCACCGCCCGGATCGGTGAACTTGGCCGTTACATTCATAGACTGGAACGACTGCCCTTCGGAAACCGTTGTTTCGGCCTTCGATAAGTCACATACCCATGGCTTTCCGTCAATCAGGCAGGCAAATTGCGGTTTCGGATGGGAAGTCGCCATTATCTCGCCATTGACCATAACGACGAACGCATCCCACTGGTTACGCTTGTGGCGGATTTCAATCTGCTTATCCGCAGCCAAAACCATGTCATCGTCAGCCGGCTTGAAGGCTTCTCCAAACTCAAAAGACGGATTGAATGTCGCAATCAATGGCTTTGCTGAAATCGTGGCGACCGTGATTTCGCCATTCCCTGAACATGGGTCGATGCGCAAACGACATTTTCCATCCTGCCGCGGGATGATGGTGGACACAACCGTCCATTCATTCTTCTTGTCATTGAGAATACGGACTTCACGTGCTGGCGAAAAACCATCACCATAAAACAATTCGAAACTGTCCGCCGATGCCTTGCAACGGATGATGATCTGTATTTTGTCATAGTCGCCGGCGGGGATTTTGGGAATCGCGGGCCCTTCGATCCAAGGGTCTTCCTTGCCGTTGCTAACGGCATACAGGCCTTCTTTTGTGCCTTCGCATTTGGCAACATGGTAGTTGCCACGCCATCCGTGTGTCTGGCCGTCACGGAAATCAAACAGCATGACGTCGCTCTGCGCGGAAACAATCGCCGTCGATAAAACGGCCAATACTGCCAGCATCTGCCTCATGGTCATTCTCCTATGTTTCAAGATATTACGACTACTTCAGATGTAATTTTTTCAATCTTCGGGAACGCCAACGGGCATGCAAAGCGTCACGACCTTTCCTTCCGCCAGTTTCAGGACGGGCGCCAGATCGTCGTGTTTGAAACTGCCACGTGCGCATGTGCCAAGCCCCATGGAGGCGCAGGCCAGATAGACATTCTGCGCGGCGAAGCCCGTGTCAAGCTTCGCCCATTCCATGACGTTCGGCTTGTGGTCGCCGATGGCGGGAATCACATTCGTATCGAACACGAACACAATCGTCAACGGCGCTTTCACGGCGAAGGCCTGCTGTTTCATGGCGGCGGTCTTGTCGCGCAAATCATCATTGGAGATCTTCAATAACGCATGCTCCAGCGGTTCATATAGCCATGCGCCGTCCGCTTTGACGACATACAATTCCACGCCTTGCTTGTTCAATGCGGAAGGAGCCGTCCGCATATTTGCGCGGTTGAAGCCGAAACTTGCCCATAACAAATCGCCAAGTTGCTGTTCCGGAATGGATTCTGTCTTGAACTTCCGGACCGAATGGCGCGCGTTCAACGCCTCCATCAACGGCATGCCGCCGATTTTCGTCGGCGCAGGCAACGTCACTTTATCCTGTGCGAACACCGTCAATCCGACCACTGCCAACAACACGCATAATCTCTTCATGATGTCCTCCAGTTCATTCAATAATGTTATTCTTTGCAACACAAGATGATAAGCCACATTGGGAAGGATGTTCTCCCGCGCGTCCAGTCACACAGTCGTCAGCATATAGCCGTCAGGCTTTATAAATTCGGAATATCGCCGACTCCGTCCAAAACGTATGTCGGGCGGTATCCGAAACTCGTCATGCTCTGCCGTGTCGTTACGCCGCTCAAAACCAGTATGGTCTCGAATTCGGATTCGATTCCCGCCAGAATATCCGTGTCCATGCGATCGCCTATGATGACCGTCTCTTCAGGGCTTGCTCCCAACAACTTAACGGCATGGCGCATCATCAGCGGATTCGGCTTGCCGAGAAAATAAGCGGTCTTTCCCGTCGCCAGTTCGATCGGTTTCACAAGCGCTCCCGTGGCGGGAACGATGCCGCGCTCCGTCGGCCCGGTCAAATCCGGATTCGTTCCGATCAGCATTGCACCGCGCTGCACGAGGCCGACGGCGTCTTCGATCTTCTCATAACTGTATGTACGCGTCTCGCCGATGACCACATAGTCCGGATCAACGTTGTTCATCGTCAAACCAGCCTGATACAACGCCTGTATCAGCCCCGCCTCGCCGATGACGAAAACGCTTCCGCCGGGCTTCTGTTGGGCAAGAAAACTCGCTGTGGACAAGGCACTTGTGTAGAAATGCGTTTCGTCTACATCGACACCGAGCCGCGACAGTTTCTGGCTCAGTTCACGAGGAGAACGCTCACTGCTGTTCGTCAGAAACAGATATTTCTTATGGTTGGCCTTCAGCCAATTGATGAATTCCAGCGCTCCCGGCAGTAGATTGTTGCCATGGTAGATCACACCGTCCATATCGCTGATGAACGTCGTCTTGTCATGTAGTTTGTGCATGAGCAATCTCCTATGTATCTTCTTTTAGCGCAGCATATAGCGATTGGCTATCACGACGCCGCTCAGCAATGAGCCGACGATGCCCAGATACCCTTGGTCGCTGCCGCATAAAAACAGATTCGGAATGGATGTCCTGCCATCCTTCCGCTTGTCCGGCGAACCGTAGATCGAACCGCCGACACGCCCCGTGTATCGCTCCAACGTCAACGGCGAAAACATTTCGCGTTTGCATACATGCGTGTTGAAGCCTGGATACGCATCTTCCAAAATCGCCTGCTGTTGATCCATGATACGGTCTTTTTCGTTTTGGTAATCTTTCTTTTCCAACGATTTCCAGAAATTATAGCTCGCCAGGTGAGACATGCGGACAATGGGTGCCACGCCCTCTTCATGGATGCCACGGAAATTGGCGGGCGCACACAGAAGGTAACTCTCCATGTCAGTGGAACCGTCTTTTGGCGAACCGTAGCGGAAATTTGGGCGGTTGTTGATGAATTGTATGCTTTCCGACATGCCGCAAGATTCAGCGCTCACATCCAATTCAAAAAGTGTTTCCGTATAGGCCAGCGCCCCATGCCGTGGAGGAACCGACGGCGGCGAAGGCAACAACGATATTGTCTCCGGATGGCCTGCGCAGGACAAAACATTGCGAGTGGCCAGTTCTTCGCCGTTGTCCAACAACACGGAAGACGCCAGACCGTCTTTCATGCGAATGGCCTTCACGGAGGTCCCGAGGGTTAATTCGACGCCGTTGTCCGCCAGCCGCCGCGTGAAAGCCGCGATGAACCGCTCCATGCCATGGGCCGGACGGCACAGCCCTTCGAAGAAGATGCTTCTGAACACGATGCAGAACTGATGGAAGTCCATGTCATCAACCCAGCAACTTCCGTAGAACATCACGGGACAAAGCAACATCTCACAAAGCGTCGCATCCGGAATGACATTCTCAAGCACTTTTCGCGCAGAGAGATAGCCCAACTCTGGATTAAAGCAGTCATCCTCTCGAATCATCTCCGCCAAATGGTCGAAGCCATCCATTGAATGTGGAAAAGATTCTTTGACACTGCTGCGCAACGTCTCGAAATCGTTGTCGAACCACAATGTCGTTTCAGGAAATTTCACACAGGAACGATATTGCGGACAGAGTTCAAGTTCTTCACGGCGAATCCGCAACTGCCGCAACAACGTGTTGAGCGGAGCGGAATGGTCGTTTGGATTCGCCAGATTCGTCATCGCGTGGAGACCGATGTCATAGCATCGGCCGCCACGATAGTAGTACGAATTCATGCCGCCTGCAAACCGTTGGCGATCAATAATCCGCACACGCTTTCCATACTGGCTGAGCCGTATTCCGGCAGCCAGCCCTGAGAGCCCCGCCCCGATGATGATGACATCGTATGATTCCATTCACGTTCTATATTAATGTATAGGAGGAGGCGGTGGATTCGCGTTGTCCGGCGGTGTTTGCGGCACATCCTCCGGCTCCAGCGGCGGCGCGGCCATCTTGGGGCCGTCATCCTTCGCAGCTGATTCATCCGGACCGAAATCGTCGTCGGATTCGGCGGCGTGTTCGGGCATCTCCATCTCCAGAAGATCATAGACTTCCTGGGCGGTCATTGTCTCGCGTTCCAGCAAGGCTTCCGCAAGCTTGTGCAGCTTGTCAAGATTGTCCTTCAGCAACGCCAAAGCGCGCTTCTGGCCCTCTTCAACGAGGCCGCGGATTTCCAGATCGATTTCGCGGGCTGTCTCCGGGCTGAAGTCTTCGCTTCTCGTGATGTCGCGGCCCAAGAAGATGTGCTCTTCGCGGCCAATGTAGTTCACGGGGCCCATGCGACGGCTCATGCCGTACTGGCAGACCATCTTCTTGGCGGTCTCCGTCGCCTGGCGGATGTCTCCGGAAGCGCCGGTAGAAATGTCCTCCAAGACCAGTTCCTCCGCGGCGCGGCCACCGAGAGCGACGGCGATGGAATCGCGTAATTCATTGTAGGAACGATGGTAGATATCCTGCTCAGGCAAGAACATCGTCATGCCGCCTGCCTGTCCACGCGGGATGATCGTGATCTTGTGCAACGGAATCGTATGTTCGCAGAGCATGTTCACCAAGGCGTGGCCGCCTTCATGATAGGCCGTCAATTTGCGGTCTTTCTCCGTCACCTTGCGGCTACGGCGCTCTTTACCGAAACAGACTTTGTCACGCGCCGCCTCCAGATCATCGAGTCCGACGGTCTCCTTACCGCCGCGCGTCGCGATCAGCGCCGCCTCGTTGATGAGATTCGCCAAATCAGCGCCGCTGAAACCAGTCGTTCCGCGCGCGATGACTTTCAGATCGACGGACGGATCCAGCTTGATCTTCGCCGCATGAATCTTCAGAATACCCAGACGGCCGCGGAGATCCGGCAGGTCGATGACGATCTGACGGTCAAAACGACCTGGACGGAGCAAGGCGGGATCCAAGACGTCCGGACGGTTCGTCGCCGCAATCACGATGACGCCGGAATTCACTTCAAAACCGTCCATTTCAACGAGCAACGCGTTCAACGTCTGTTCGCGTTCGTCATGTCCGCCGCCAATTCCGCTGAAACGAGAACGGCCGACGGCGTCGATTTCATCGATGAAAATCAAACACGGTGAATGCTTCTTGCCTTCTTCAAACATGTCGCGGACACGGCTCGCGCCAACGCCGACGAACATTTCCACGAAGTCGGAACCGCTGATGGAGAAGAACGGCACGTCCGCCTCGCCGGCGATCGCCTTCGCCAACAGCGTCTTACCCGTTCCGGGAGGGCCGACCATCAAAACGCCGCGCGGAATTTTGCCGCCGAGGCGGCGGAATTTCGTCGGATCCTTAAGGAAATCAACAATTTCCTGCATTTCTTCCTTCGCCTCGTCAATACCCGCCACGTCTTTCAACGTCAGCTTGTCCTTTCCGGGCGCGAGCATTCGCGCACGGCTCTTGCCAAACTGCAAGGCGCCGTTGCCGGCGCCGCGCATCTGACGCGCGAAGATGAAATAGAACAGCCCGACCATCAGCAGGATCGGGAGGACGGAAATCATGATATTCGTCCACAACCCATTGGAAAAACGCGTTTCGCGCACAGCGCAGTATTCACGGATCATCTGGTCCAGAATATCGCTGTAGACAACGCGGCACTTGAAGCGGATGACCATCGGCTCCTGCACAAAACCGCTCTTGCCATCCTGCAAGGCGTCTTTTCCAGACGCCTTGCCGTTCGCCTGCCCTTCGGCACGTTTTCTCTGAAGCGCCCCACTCCGTTTCTGCCATGAGTTCCGGACATCCTCCGAAGGCCAATACGTGCCTTCCAACACGATCATCGCGCCGCTTGACTGCTGCTCCTCAATCGTCACCTTCTGGATGAGCCGGCGTTTCAGCAGATCTTCGAAATCGCTTTGCCGCAACTCGCGCAACTGCGTCGTCTCACGTCCGTTGAACAAGACCAAAAACAGCGGGATCGCAAAAATCACGACCGCCCACAGCAACAGCATCCTGACCGGCGGGCGAAGCAACGGCCCGCCGCCACCGCCCTCCATATCACGTCTCCGTGGATCCTTTGTACGCTTATCTGACATTTATGTCCTCTGCAAAATATTCATCTTCATCAATATCAATAAAAAAAAGTTCCGCCGACTCGGCGAAACTTCTTCCAGGCTGCCGTGCCCGAAAGAACCAGCCCCGGGCTACACGCAGACGCATCATCCGCCCGCATGCCGCGGCATGCGGGGCTGAATCATTACTGGAACATCTTCATGAACACCATGCCGGCCACGCCCAATGCAGCCAAGGCAAGCAACGCGATCACGCCATACCAAATGGCATTGGAGCCTTTGTTCTCACGAAGCTGCACGGCACGCTTCGTCGTCGTCGCGCCGGCCATGTTCTTCATGGTGTTCCTCTGGATTTCGCCAGTGCCCGTGTTCTCAAGGCTGATGACATGGCTGCTGGTATGAGTCGCGGCATGCTGCGTGAACTCACCCGTATCGAACATGACTTCAATGCCGCCCAGCTGGAAAATGTCGCCTTGCTTCAGCACGACTTCCTGGCCGGCCTCGATCGGCTCGCCGTTCAAGGAGGAGCCGTTCGTACTCCCTTCGTCACGTAGCATGTAAACGCCTTCCTCCGTGCGGAACAACGTGCAGTGATGCCCGCTGATCGTTGAATCCGGGATGGCTATGTCACAACTGTCCGTACGGCCTATCGTGTAGCTATCATTCGTCAGTTGGAATGAAGTACCACGCATCGGTCCGTCCGACAATATCTGAATTTTCGCTGTCGCCATTACTGTGTCCTTTGGTTTATGAATCTTTCCACAATCTGCAGAACCGCTTTCCAGAGATTCCTACCCAGCAAACCTTTCTATTTTTAATAAACTAATTTAAATGACTTTTATTGACTTTTCAACGTCTTTTTATCGTCTTTTTAACAAAAACTTATGTTTCTCCACCATTCACGCATATTTTTATTTCATTTTCTCCTCGAACAATGGCTTCAGCGCCGCGTCTCCGCGGTATTCCTCCGCCTTCAACGGATACCGACGACGCAGCTCCTCCCACGCCTCGCGAGCGGAATCCTTTTTGCCCAACGCCAGATGGGCCCGTATCGCCAGCAGCATCGCCGACGGATTGTACAGCGGATGATTGCCGACGATGTAGCACATCGTCGCGTAGGTCAAGGCGTCGGTCGGATTCTTATCGACGTCCAGCAGAATGCGCGCCTTCACAAGCCACGCCAGCGCCGTGCTTTCCTCCTTCGAACGACCGCCAGACAAGACCAGGACTTTCTCCGCCAGATCCAACGCCTGCGTGTATTGTTTCTGATAGAAGAGATTCTCCGCAAGCAATGCGAGAACATCGCAACGGAACGGCAACCGTTCGTCCGGATTCAACGTCCCTTCGACTTCCGGAATCTTGACCTGCAGTTCCTTGAGCAGCGCGCCCGCTTCCGCGCGGCTCGCCTCGCCGGCAACCACCAGACGCTTCGCCAGCTCCAGGCCGCCGCGGCACGCCCAGACCGGTTCGTCCTTTCGCCGCCACAGCGTCCGCCAGATCCGATCTTCGCATGCACGCGAATCGAAACCGGCCAGATCCACGCCTGAATCACGTAAATCACTGCAGACCATGCCTGCCTGATATAAGAACGGACCATCCAAATTGACACCGTCGTATTTTTCCAGCAAATCATTGACAAGCTTGACGCCGTCGAACATCATCTTCAAGTCACCAGGCGTCTTGTTGTCGCGCTTTTCACCGACGAATGACGTCAGCAGAATCTGGCTGGCCAGTTTTTTCATGTTCTGCTCGATTTCCGCGCCGCCGACCAACGGTTTCTCCAAAGCCGCCATCAACACGTCCAATGACGACTTGCGCTCTTTCTTGTTATATAGGATCGTGGCCAGGCCCAGCGTGAAGCGCTCCGCGCGTGCACCAGTCGCATCCTTCAGCAGTTCACGAACTTGTGCCTCCGCCAAGTCCAATTGGTCCGCCTCGCTGTAGATGTACATCAGACGCTCGCGGCTGACATCGACTTCCTCCTTCGAATCCGGAAAAGTCTCGATTAAATTCAAATAGTCGCGCGTAGCCAAATCCAAATGCTTCGCTTCGCGTTCGCATTCAGCGGCTTGCAACAAGAACGACGCGGGCTTCGCAACGCCGGGCAGACGGCTCAAGACTTTCAATTCATCCGCCGCTTTCTGCCATTCCTTCGCCTTCATGAACATGGAAATCAACAGTTCATGGCTGCGGACTTGCTCGGGGACATTTCCTTTGTAAAGCGCTAGAGCCTGACGATACGAGTTTTCCGCATCCTGAAGCCTGCCATCCAGTTCAAAGATCCGGCCACGGTGCTGCAACATGCCGGCTTTTTCCGCGCTTTGCGGATACTCCTTGATAAAAGCGTCTATTTTCATGCCCGCCAATTCGAAGGATTTCTCCTCCATCAGGCAGTAGATGATGTACGTCTTGACCGTCCGGCGGAGATCCGGCGGAACATCCGCCATGTCTTCAATCCGCATGAAGAACGGACGGGCCTCAGGATAGCGCCGCACATTGAAAAGGCACAGCCCGTGCACATAGTCCATTTCGTAATCCTGCACTTCCGAGTAGCGGCGATGCCAGTCTTCCGCCTTCTCCAGAGCCTCCGCAACCTTGCCTTGCTCAAACAGCAGCATCACGCGGCGTTTGCGCACTTCGCGGCTGCTCGCACCATCCGGATAAAGTCCCAAACAGAGCTCATAAGCGGACAACGCGTCCGCATAATGGCCTCTTGCGTTACAGACTTCGCCCAAACGGTACATGGAGGCTTCGCGGATTTCAGGCGACACGCTTTCGTTGCCCGAAAGCCTCTTGAAACCGGCCTCGGCCTCCTCCAGCTGCCGCGCCGTCAAAGCACGCCAGCTCAATTGATAAAGGGAATACGCACGCCACGGGCGGTCGCCACGCAATTCGCCTTTTGCCAGCGTCTTGAACAAATCAAGCACTTCCTCCGTATCCTTCCCGTTCTGGTAGCGGATGCACATCGCCAGAAGATACGTCGAATATTCCGCCAGCGATTCGTCCTTCGAAGCACGCAACAGACGGAAGCTTTCCGCCGCCCGTGCATAGTCCTTCTTCTGATAGTAGGCGTCCGCCTCCCAGCTCGTCAACGCCTCCAACTTCGCATTGGTCGGAAAATTCTTCCTGAATTCAGCGATACTGGCCAGCATGTCGTCCGTTTTCATCTGTTCGTGAAGACACAGAATCAGATTCACATGCGCCTCGGCTGCAAGCCGATGACCGCCGTTCGCCGCCAGAAAGTCACGATACAGCTTCTCCGCGCGGTCGTAGAGTTTGCGGTCCTGCAGTCCGTGCGCGTACATATACTGGTCCTGAGGATCATGCAACTCCTCCACCGTCGCCTGCCCGAACAGAGGGGAGACAGCCACAAGCAGAACAGCCAGGAACGTCAAAGCATGTAACTTGCGGTATTTGGACATACGCGTCATCTTCGCCTCCTGCAACGTCACTTCTCCTCCGGACGAATGGTCGCGAACGACACGTTGCGAATATCGACTTTGGCGCACAAATCCAGAACCTTAATGACATCCTTGTGCTGCGTTTTCTCATCCGCGCGAATGATGACCGGCTGCTCCTGGAACGCCGCCTGGACTTCGTACAGGATCCGTTCAAGACGCTCCATGGTCAGCTCCTGGCTGTTGATGGACACAACGCCTTTTTCATCCACGTTGATGATGACTTCGCCGCGCTGACGGTAGCTGTGGTTCTCCGAACTCGCCGTGGGCACCTTGATTTCAAGCTTGTTCTCCCACTGCGCGAAAATCGTCGCTGCCATGAAGTGAATCAAAAGAATGAAGATGATGTCAAGCATCGGCCCCATCTGGAAGCCGGCGTTCGTTTCTGTGATTTTTCTTTTGAAATTCATGCTAAGCCCTTGCAGAAGCGAAAATTAAAGTCTGTTGCTAGCGGCCAGGCGGCGGAGGACGGAATTGCATGCGCTTTCCATCCCGCCGATCAGCTTGTTCAAACGGCCACGCATCAGATCGTACATCGCCATTGCGAAGATACCGACGATCAGGCCGCCAAATGTCGTGTACATGGCCTGCGACACGCCGTTCGCCAGCGTGTCCGCCTTGTTGATCATGCTCACGCCGCTTTCCAAACCGCTGAAGGACACCATCATGCCCCATACCGTACCGAGCAGTCCGACCATCGGCGCGATGACTGCGATGTCCATCAGATACTGGAGACGCTGCCACAACAGGCCGGCCTGGCGCCCGCCTTCGTCTTCCATTGCGTCCCGAAGGACGACATGATCCGCTATGTGTCCGTCTTCGCACTGCTCCAACGCCGCGTTGATGATTTTGGCGGCGCATGAGCCATTGTTCAGACACAAGTCACGAAGTCCTTCCACATCACCGTCTTCCGCCGCATCCTGCGCTTCCATGATAAAGGAACGCGGATACAACGTCCCCTGACGCATGGACAGCACGTAGAAAAACAGCAATGCGATCGCCAGAAGCGACAGCCCCGCGATGACGTTCATCAGCCAGCCGCCGCGCACCATGATGTCTTCAATCGTGATGACACCCGTCTTTTCCTCTTCGCCTTCCGTGGCTTCGGCTCCTTCATCTTCCGTCGCCTCAGCGACTTCCGCTGTCTGTTCACTCTGCGTGGGTTGCGTCTGGACGACGCTTTCCGGCGCTCCGCCAACAGGAGACGCCTCCTGCCCCTTTATGCATACGCCGCTGAAAAACAGCATCAGGACTAGTACAATACTCGTTGCTTTCATCGTGTTTCCTATGTTCCTATTGGATTTTTATTTTTGTCCCATTTTCCATTAATAATAATGGAATAGAAAGGTTAAAATGTAAAATATACAACTTCATATGCATTAACGCAATTTTACTATAGAAAAAATTAACTTTACGCCCGCCAACGGACGCTTCTCTCAATAGAAGACGACTTCAGACGTGCATGTCATCCCGCGTTTGTCCGTCACGAACAAATACGCGGCTTTTGCATTAGACGGCACGGTCGCTGTCAAAGTTCCCGTCGCCTCGTCATAATCTGCGTCGCTGACCTCCCAGTTCCGTTCAGGCCATTCGCCGCCGTCCTTTGTGAACGCCAGCCGCCCATCCAGCAACGGCCCGCCGCCGCCGATTTTCGCCGTGACCTTACGTCCGACCGCCATGAAGCCCATGATTCGCGGCAATGGTTCACCGTTTTTCAGCAATGAATCCGCAAGAATTTTGATTTCAGGCGGATCACCGGACGGCGCATGCCCATGCGGCATACGAATTTTATAGCTGCGGAAGACTTCGCCTTTCGGCAGCAACGTCGTCCTATGCCAGATTGGCGTACGATAGAAAATGTCGTTCGTCCCGTTGCAGAAGAGCATCGGCATCTTCGCAAAGCAAACGTATTCGGCAGGATCCCAAAGTTTCAGCCATTTCATTGCACTCTCCGTGCCCATGCCGCGGAAAGTTCCCATCCAGCCGCTTCCTTCCCCGAGAAAACCACAGCCATAGACCGGCGCCGCGAATTTGAACCGTCCATCGACGCCTGAGACGATGTTCGTCAGATAACCTCCCCATGAAATACCCGTGACGCCAGTTTTCTCTGATTCAACCTGCGGGAAGGAACGAAGCAAGGTATGGCCGAGCACGACCGCCGCAACGGCATGATATGTCCATTGATCCGTCACTGGTTCGTTCACATTGCCGAAATCGCCCCATCCCGCAGGACCGGACCATTCATGCTTCGGCCACGGCTTGCCGTCCGTGTCCAATGGGAGCGGCAGATGTCCGCACGTATCCATTGCGATGGCCGCATAGCCGCGGTCGTTCCACAGTTTCACCCACGTGCGGAACGCAGTCCCGCCGCCACCATGCACAAGAACCATGCCCGGCACGGGATGTTCAGACGACGCGTCCTTAGGGAAACCAATCCACGCGAATACGCGCGTCGCCTTCCCCTTGTACGGCACGCCGTCGTAGAAAATCGGTTTCACGTCATCGCCTTTCATGTTGCTAAATGGTTCTGTTTCCACTGGATATGTTTTGGGGACCTTGGACAGTTCCGCCATATTCCACATCGTCTGAGCCTCGCCTTTCGGCAACATGGGGCTGTAGAACGGTGTCTGACGCTCGGTCAATTCACGCTCCGTCGATTCATAATTCGTTTCATTCATCTTGACCTCCTGTATGATTTCATCTGCTTCCATCGCCCGATTCACAAGCCGAAAACCACCGAAAAGCCCTTCATATTTTCTCCCGGCCCACGTCGAAACAATCAGCGGTGCGTCCGAAACATCCAGATTGCCAGTCAGTTCCGGATTGTGAGGACGGACGCCCGCCGATTGTCCATCGATGTAATATGACGTCGTGTTCTTCTCGCGATCCACGACGACCGCCACATGCTGCCATTTTCCAGCCTTCAAGACTGGTTCCGATTTCGTGGAGGCGTAATGCCCTGCGATGTCCCGCATGGAGAACATCAGCCGCCCGTCTTCGAACACGTCCAACACCCAGAATTCATTCTTCTTGTTGATTTTCAGAAGGATGCGGCGATAAATCGTCGCATCCTTCGTCTTCAGCGTGTCCGGACACAGCCACATCAGCAGGCTGAAGCTGCCGTTGCCGACACGAACCGCCGGCTGGTCTTTGAAAAGGATGGACGAATCGCCTTCCTTGCCGAGATACGCGGCTTTCCCGAACCGCCCCGTCGCCCATTGGCCGCCCATGTCCACAGCCAGACCGGACGGCTTATCCTCCTGTTTGGGAATCAAATAGGCCACATCGCCCCATGAAACCGCCGTCCAGCCCAGCCAGACCGCCATCAGCCAAACCACTGTCTTCGTTTTCATGACTTTTTCAATTTCCTTTTATTTTATATTCCTTATATAAATTGCTTTTACACATTGGCAGGTTATTCTAAATAAACAACGTCTTTTCAACTTTTCCACTATTTCCGACATGAATATGGATTTCAACACTGATCTTATCATCGTCGGCGCGGGTGCGGCCGGACTCATGGCCGCCGTCACCGCCGGCGAATCAGCCCTGCGATGCGTTGTCGTCGAACGCAGGCATCGCCCTGGTCTCAAATTACTTATGTGCGGCAACAACCGTTGCAACATCAGCCATGCGGGAACGCCGGAGGAATTGAAGGAAGCCTATGGCGAACCGACAGCCTCCTTCCTCTCCACCGCCCTCCAGCGG
>JAEEGL015148402.1_pt1 | contig 17546 bp, 19 predicted proteins | sample 9134231 | NCBI WGS metagenome assembly JAEEGL01 (sample SAMN16246548, study PRJNA631951) | gut metagenome | biome: gut microbiome; feature: rumen; material: fiber-attached | host: Bos | place: Iran: Karaj | collected 2018-10 | reverse complement strand
TTCTACTGACTTTGTAACATCAGTATTTATTTCTTCTTTTCTACTATTAAGTTTTGCCTTAATATCTTTCATGTTTCCTTCATAATATATTTTTCTTAACATATATATTCCTCCTTGTTTTGTATTTTTTTTATTTTTTCATTTCCATTTTCTTTTTTCATGTTTTATTATCTTTACTTATGCTTCTATTTTTAGTTTATTTATAAAGCTATATATTTCATCTTTTTTACTACTTACACTTTGTTCATTTGAAATTAATCTTGTACTTATATCACAAATCTCTTCTATAACCTCTAATCCATTTTCCCTAAGTGTATTTCCTGTTTCCACTAAGTCTACAATTGCATCTGTCATCTTTAATCTTGGTGCTACTTCTATAGATCCATTAAGATTTACAATATCTATTTCTTCTTTCTTTCCTTCAAAAAACTTTCTTGCCATGTTTGGATATTTTGTTGCAATGATTTGTTTTCTATCAAATTTTTGATTTCTATATTCTGGATTTGATGCTAAGCAAAATTTACATTTCCCAATTTTTAAATCAGCAAGTTCATAGTATTGTTCATTTTCTTTTTCCATTAATGTATCTTTTCCAACTATTCCAATATCAACTGCTCCTAAGTTTAGATAAGTTATAATATCATCTGATTTTACAAATACAAATTCAACATCATCTTTTGTTTTAATTATTAGTTTTCTATTTTTATTAATTATTGGCTCCACATCATATCCTGATTTTTGAAGCATTGTACAAAATTCTTTTTCTATTCTTCCTTTAGTTACTGCTATTTTTAACATATAAATCCCCCCTATATAAAATAAAAGCTATGTAAGATTTACCTACATAGCTTTCTTAAATAAAAAACTTGTAGGTACGACTTTTAGCACTCGTACCTACAACTATTAATTATTAGTTGTTTTAAGTACCAGTGCTATCTATTATGATGATGCAATCTAATTATTATATTTTTCATATATACCAATCCCTTCTTTTTTAGAATTCTTTTTCTTACAAATAAAACAAAAAGCAGTGTAAGTTTTACCTACACTGCTTATAATTATCTTTTATTATAATAATTTAGCTAATGCAGGCACATAACTTTAACACCTATACCTGCATACCTTTTATTTATGCGATATAAGTGTGAAATTTATGATGATGCATTTTAACTATTGCTAAATTATCCATAAAATTTCCTCCAAAGTCCTTTTTCCTATAATACAACAAATTTGTTAATCTGTCAACTTTATAGATTCTTTTTAAACTTTCTTTTATATTCAATTAACTAAATTTAAAGTAGTTTTTATTACTTAAATATTATTATATATTTTTAATAATATCTCTTAATTTTTCTACTTCTTCTTTAGTTAAAGTAATTCCTTTTCCCATTCTTTCATGGTTTTCTGACCAATCTCTTAAATCATATTTTGGTTCTCTGTCATTCCAGCTAACTAGGTTTAATTCTTTTTTCCATCCTTTGTCTGTTTCGTTGATAACTCCGATTTGTTCAACTATTTCATATTTGATTTCAGGCATAATAGTTCCTCCTTGAAATTCGATTTTTTTCGTTATAATATTTTTATCATATAATTAATAATTTGTCTATTATTTATAAAAATATTCTTAATAATTTATAAAAAAAATTCTCAAAAATATTTCAAAAATATCTTAAAAACATTTATAAATTATTAAGAATAAACTAATTAAATTTTTTAAAATTCTATACTTCTATCCTAAAGCTGCTTCTATTGTTTTCATGTGTTTCTTTATGAAGAATACTCCGAATAAATCGATTAATGCATAGATTATCATTAGCACTCCACTTACTGTTGTTAGAGCAATTGTTGATGCTAGTGGCATAAATACAAATGAAATACCAATTGCTAAAGTAAAGATTGCACTTACTAAAACTTTAACCCATTTAATTTCTTGAACTTTTTTTAGCATAACAGCAAATCTTATTCTGTTAACACTGCTTGATATGAACCAAATTCCAAGTCCTAAAGCAATTAAGATGTTAATGCTGTTTGGATATATTAATAAGGCAATTCCTATAACTATTAATAATACTCCAAATACTAAGTTTCCTTGTTCTTCAAAGTTTGCTATATTAATGATTGAAATAACTACACCACTGATTATAGCAAGTGCTGCAAATATCATGTTTGCTATATCTATTGTTTTTTCTGGATATGCAATGATTACAACTCCTAATGCTATATAAATAAGTGATGTTACAATTGATAAGTTTAATTCTCTTTTAAATATTTTTAACATTATTCATTACCTCCGTTTTTTTTTTATTATCTCATTAATAGATTTTTTTGTCTATAAAATAGAAAAAAATCGCAATTAATTTTATGCGATTTTTCTTTACTATCTTACTCCTAAATTTGCTGATGTTCCTTGCTGAGGCTGATTACCTCTTGTTTCTTCAAATGTATGTTGCTTTGGTATTGTTCTTCTTACAGTTCCATGTTTTTTACTATAAAAGATTATTTCATCTCCCTGTCTTGCTCCAATAGTTTCTTCTGCATCAATTATAGTATCATCAATTAAAAATCTTCTTTGTAGTTTATCAGATTTTTTTATTCTAATTCCAAATGCTGCATTTGCTCCTTCAAAATCATCATTTGCAACGCATTCTATAAATCTTCCAAGTCTTTTTCCTCTTTCTTCTTTTGGTATTTTCATAAAATGAGTAGTATAGATTTGAGCTAGCATATATCTTGATTCTAGAACTCTATCTGCTTTTCTATCATGTTCTAAAGTTTCTGCATTATTTAATCTTGTTACAAATGTCATTTTCTTTCTTGTTCTAATATCTTCATCTAGTTTATATTTTGTCATACCATATTTTAATAAATCATCTTCAGTTAAATCATGTAAAAATTCAGAGAATAATGCTTCCATACATTGTGGAGCAACCTCACCAAGTATTTGTCTTGTTGGAGTATCCCCATTTTCCATATCTAAAGTATGAGTTAATTCATGAACTATATCATATACTAGATTTAAATCATATTGTTCACGAATAAAAATCTCTATTGGAAATTTACCTGGAGCACTAACACATGATCCTTTTCCACCTCTTGTATCAATTATTATTTTAAATTTACCACTTTGATTATCTAAAACATTATATACTCTGTCTAAAATCTCCATATCGACACTAGAGAAAAATCTCTCTGCTATATCCCATGACCATGAGTCATACATAGCAGTTTGTAGTGTGTAAGTTGTTGCTTCTTTTCTATGCTCTTTATAAAATTCTCTTAATTCTGGTGTAATAGATGTAACAAACATATGGCAAAGGTCTAAATCGTCAATAGATTCAACTAGTTCTTGATATCTTGTTTTAGGTTGTTCTATTTCTGGCTTTTTTCTTTTACCAGTTATCTTTCTTATGAAATCTAATACTTTCATATTATTTATATCTCCACTTTTTGTTTTTGTTTTGCAACTTTGTTATTTTACTACATTTTTTTACTTTTGTCTAATTATTTTTAATCTTATCTTTCTCCTATATCAGATATTTCACCTTTTTCATCTTCTTTTTTTTCACTTTGCTCCACAAAAGCTGCATTTATCACAAGCTTTTCCCCTCTATCTTTTAGTTCTTGAGTATATTGTGCTACAAATTGGTCATGTTTTTTTCTATCAAAATTTGGAATATATAAATCTTGATTACTTTCATTTACTTGTTCCGGATATCTTATACTTTTTTTGTATTCTAAAACTAATCTTTCTTCCAATACAGGAAGTAAGTGAGATATACCTAATTTTTCAAAATCTGGTTTTATCTCTGTATCCAAAAATATAGTTAAAATTTCTGGATCTAAAGAATCACCCATTATTTCTTTAACTAATGCATTTACTACATTATCTTCCAATTTATAATCATCTAATAGTTTATCCAATGCACAATAATTATTTGCATGTTGAGTTGATGAAGTAAAACACTTTTCGAAAAATCTGTATCTACTTGCTTTATGCACAGTTCTATTAATTTTATTTCTTAAACTTAAAATCGTTCTTTGTATTTTTCCCTTGCTTGCAATAGCCATATCAGGTTCATGATCTTTTTGCATTGCATATGTTATAATATCCTCAAAATTATTTAATTCTGCCATTGCACTAAGCATTCTAGATAAAATATCATTAAGTAATGCTTTTCCAATATAGTTTTCATCTATATATTCTATTCCCTCATGAGCTTTTGCAAAAAAACATAACCCTGCTTTTTTAAATCTTTGAACAAGCTCACTTACCTTATTATGGCCTGTTAAAAATATATTAGGGAAATCATCATTGATAATTACAGTCATTCCTTGTTTTTTTAACTGTTCTGCAACAGCATCTATATACTCTTGAAGTTGTTCTATATAAACTCTGCCTATTGACATAAATGGCTGTAATAATCCCTCATATACAATTGTTTGATTGATTTCATTTTGTTTAAGTTCTCTTCGTTTTAAATCATCCATTTTCTTTTTTCCTTTTTACTTAACATTTTTTATTCTGCTAAGATCTCATCAAGCATTCTTGCGCATTCTCCTACATAGTCAGTACATCTTCTTTCATGGCTCATTAGTTCTTTACATGTTGCATATCCAAATTTTTCTATGAACTTCTTTTCAAATTCTTCTTTTTTATCACTATGACCTGTTTCATCAAGTATTCTTAACGCTGTTATTAATGCTCCGCATTTACCATCTATACTTCTAGGTTGTGGATATTCTCCACTTAAAGTAGTATCACTTGCAAATGATGTATATAAAGAGTCTGAACAATTCTTACCACTATTTTTTAATTCTCTTGCTTTTTCTTCATGCTTGTTCATTTTAACATTATCTCCTTTTTATTATATATCCTCTCTTGATTCTTCTTGAGTTTTATCTTGAATCTTTGGTGTTCTTGTAGGATTTCCTTGTTCTGATTCAATTAAATATTGATTCATTAGTCTTTTTATATTTTCAATAAGCTTTGGCATTCTTTCAATTGCTGTAACACTTTCACTTACTTTAAGTTCTGCTAATTCATCATTTTCTTGTATATCATAATCTAAAATTACATCTTGACCATCTATAGAATCTTTTTCTTTTACACTAGGATATTGTTTTGCTTTTTTATCATTAATAATTTGTTTAACTTTTTCAGGATCAATTCCTAAAAGTTCTATTGCTTCTATTGATTGTTTAAACTGCTTTATTTGTTCAAGTAAATCTTTTGTTTCAGGTATTTCTGTTTGTTGACTTAAAAATATTTCTATATCAGCTAATATTTCTTCAACACTAAATTGCTTTGTTGGTTCTTGTATTAAGCCTTTTGCATTGATTTCTATAACTTTTTTTACAAGTTTTATTCTCTCTTCTAAGAATGATTGTCTTTTCTTCTTTTTAGCATCTTGTCCTGTTATCTTGTCCCATAACCTTCTTATTTTTCCTCTGTTTTCAATTTCACTATGCTCGGTTTCTAAACTTGCTAATTCACATTTTGCTCTAAGACTTGTAAATTTTATTGATATAGCTTGTAGTAATGCATTTAATTGTTTTTGTTTAAATTCTTGCAAATACTGAGAATTAGCCAAGCTAAGTTCATATGCAATACTTCTTAAATATGAACTAAACTCACTATACACTCCACAGCATTCAAAACCATAATGTTCATTTTCTATATCTTGTCTAATTCTAGTAATTAAGTCTTGCATTTGTTCACTAAATCCTTGTTGACTATTATCTAAATCCTTAGGACTTTTTATATATGTAAAACATTCAATTCCTAAATCATTTGCAAGTTTAGTTATTATTTCTTGAAATTCTATTGCTTCAGTTGTTTTACTTGTAATCTCTTGTGTTGAAGTCTGTATTTCAGATATTTTTGTTTCACTTGTTTCAACAACTTCTGCTATATGCAACTGTCTTCTCTCTTCTCTTACTGCATCTATTTTTTTCTGTATTTGTTGCTCTTCTTTTTGTACCTCCTGTTCTATCTGCTTTTCTATTTTTCTGCATCTAGACATACAAAGTATTCTCATCTTATCTTTCCAAGCATTAATTTGATCAATTAATACTTTCTTGTCTTTAATTAGTCCTTCTATCTCTTTTTGTATTTTATCTATATCGCTCATAACTGCTTTTATATCATCAAGTTTTCTATTTAATTGTTTATTTGCTTGATTTATCACTTCTATATTATCAGATGATAATTGCTCTTTGGCACTTTTTTTGTATTCAGCATAATCACTTTGTAACATTCTTAAGTAACTTCTTAAAGATTCTTGTTTTAAAGATAGATGATCTAATTCAGATTCAATTTTTAATATCTTTGTTATTCTTTCCTGTTGTTCGTCAGCTGTTTCAATTAAGTATTTTTCTAGTTCTGTTTCCTCTTTTTCACTTATTTCTGGCAATTCTTGTTTATCAAAATCAAATGCATATTCAGATGTCATTCCTCTTAAAGCTTGTACTTCTGAAGCCTTTAAGAATGGAGCAAGTAGTATTTCTTTTTCCCAAGTTTCTCCATATTCTTCTAGCACCTTTCCTAATACAATATATGGTACATCTGGGCTTAAATGAATTCTCATTGAAGCAGGATTTTCCCAGTTTAAAGAAAAATAACCCTTTGCCATATTTTGATCATAAGTTGTTGATGTAAATCTAAATGCTTGTCCATTTTTTCTTAATCTTTCCACATCTTCCATAGTTGTTCCTCTGTATACAGTAGTTACTCTTGAATAAAAACTTACTCCACTTTGTTCAATTGCATTTTTATATAATGCTGCATACATTCTCTCAATAATAGTTATTGCTCTTCTTATAACACTTGCATCTAATTTATAAACACCTGTTGTGTTATTAAATGCTATTTCATTTTCAATTCCAGGTTCAAGCATATTATTAATAACCTCGTAGAATATACCTTTATAGGTTCTCAAGGCTTCTTTTTCTTCTTCAGTTATTTCAAGTGATTTATATACTTGATCTTGAAACTTTTTCTTCATTTTTTCTCCTCTTTTTACTACCTAAAATTTTATCAATACGTATTCAAAATGTCAATAAAAAATGGAAAAGCCGACCACTGATTTTACTCAAGTGATCGGCTTCAGAGATGCATAGACTGACCATTAGGGCTGGTCGATCTTCACAGAAATCACAAGCAGCCAGCGCTTCTTGGATGTATTTTTGAGCGAATGAGTTCCACCCTTTTTGCATCTCTTGCACACGAGGTGTTTTTTCTTAGAGTCCCATGCGATGTAGAACTCTGTATCTGTAGGATGACCATGCGAAGGGATTTCGCCTTCCGGAGACACCCACAGAATGGAAATAGAACCTACACCCTTTTCTTCCCAAAGAGTTCTCTTCAGAACCCGGCCATTTTGTATCCAAGCCGGATCCAGTTCAGAGTATTTCTTCAGGTTGCAGCAAAGCTGCCAGGGATATTGGCCCTTAGGTCCAGGCATGAATGAACCTGAAATCCTCATTGTGCCTTTCCTCCTTTCCTGCTTATTTCCAATCTGGAATTGCAATGAATTGCTTCATTGCGGTGGTTAGGATTTAACTATTATACCATAAATAACATAATAATTCAAACACATAAAAAACGACATATAATTACACATGTCGTTTTTAGTTTAGATTTCTTAGTTTTAGTTATTTTTTATATTTTGCATTTTACTTATATATATCAAATTAATAAACTCTATCTGGATATATAGAAGTGTCTAAGTTAACGCAATATACTGACTTTTCAACTGGAATTAGATAGTAATCAAAACTTTGTAATTCTTCTTCACTTGTAAGTGGTGAGGCATAGTATATTTCTGCAGTAACTGATATATCTTTAAATTCTAATTTATTAATAGTAGAATCAATTCCACCTGCTATAATTAGCAAGCTTTTTTCTTTGAAGAAATTTTCATCAAACTTTGATGCAATAGATTTATCCTCTACATCTTCCATAAGAACATCTAATCTACTCTTAGCCTCAATAAATTCATAAGTTTCATCGCCTAATTTGCTTTCAGCATCTGCTTTTGCCTTGTAAGAAACCTTATAATATTTTGGTTCTTCTTCACTTTTTTTACTACTGTCATTTTTACCTGTCATTTTTATAGCCAATACTACTATGCAAAGAATTAATAGTATTACTATAATTACCATTACTATTGCTAGAAAAATATTTGTTTTTTTCATATGTTCCTCTCCTTTTTTATTATTTAATTATCCTTATTCTTTTGTTACTTTATTTCGTATTTAGCTGTTAAGTTATATTCATTTTCATGATTTTCTTCTTCGAATAATATTCTATCATACTTTATACCATTTTGGTTCAAACAAATCTCTAAAAAGCATAAAAATATTCCTATATCAATTTGATTATAATAGATTACTCTATCTTTAGGCATTATTCCTCTTTTTCCTTCTTTTCTATATCTATATACCTTTAGTGTTTTTTCCTCTTCTACTACTCTCCATGGTTGAGTATTACAAGCACTTGGTGCAAATCTAACAATGTTTGCAATATCTAGATAATTATCTCCCTTCCAAATTTCTTCTAGCTCTTTTCTTTTACTCTTATACATGTCTTTTCTAAATTTTGTTTCATCATCTACTTTTGCTATTGCAATCATTATTACATAGTCTAAACCATCTACTTGTTTTTTATCTACTTTTCCTATACCAAACCATAATGTTCCAATGTTTTTTGATACTAAGTAAAGATCTAATTGTTCCCCTAAGTAACCTATGTTTTGAAGATAGTTTTCTTTATTTTCAGAATATAGTAATATGCAATACTCTTGACCTCTTCTACAAGTTGCTCCTTCTTTTACTATTTTCATTTTAACTTTGATATCATCTACTAATGGTTTAAACCTAGTAAATTGTTCTTCAATGTCTTTTATTTCTTCATCTGTTATATGTTCATTTCCTATGTTTCTAAACAAGTGAAACGACTTTCTTTTAAATATCATATCGTATAGTAAATCATTATTTACACTATCCATAAATCTCTCCTATTTCAATCATTTGAGTTTTCTTTTTACGTTTTACTTTTTACTTTTTTTCTTTTTTCTTTTACTCTTTTCTTTTATTATTACTTAATTGAATTATATCATTTATAATTTTAAATTTATATACTAATTTTTTGCTTTTTTCTATTCTTTATGATAATATGATTGCAATTTTATTAAAGAGGTGTGTTATGGATTTATTAAAAGAAAAGATTTTAAGAGAAGGCCATATATTGCCAGGTAATATACTAAAAGTTGATAGTTTTATTAATCATCAAGTTGATCCAATTTTAATGAAAAATATAGGAATTGAATTTGCTAATTACTTTAAAGCTAAACACATAACAAAAGTTGTTACTATAGAAAGCTCAGGTATTGCTCCAGCTATAATGACTGCTATAGCTCTTAATGTACCTTTAATTATATTCAAAAAGAATTCTACTAAAGTATTAAAAGATGATATTTATCAAACTCCAATAACTTCATATACTAAAGGTTTAACATATGAATTAACAGTTTCTAAAAAATACTTATCTCCAGAAGATAATGTTTTAATTATAGATGATTTCTTAGCTAATGGTGAAGCAGCAAGTGGTGCTATAAGGTTAATAGAACAAGCTGGTGCTACTGCTTCTGGTATAGGAATTCTAATAGAAAAAACTTTCCAACCTGGAAGAAAAAGAATAGAAGAAACAGGAATCGATATTTATTCTCTTGCAAGAATAGAACGCTTTACAGATGATTCTGTTATATTTGTTGAAGAATAGAATATGAAGTCAAATAATATAAAGAATAAGAATATAATTTAAATTAATTTAATTTAAAATAAAAAAAGAAAACCAAAACCAAAAATATAAATAAAAAAGAGAAAAGCCAAGAGTTTTAAAACTCTTGGCTTTTTATTATTATTTAATCCAATCTATATATTCTTCATCAGATTCATTTCCTCTTAATCTTTTTCCGCTAACAAAGTTTAGATTTGGATAAGTATTTCTTAAGTCTTTTAAACCTCCTTCATAACCAGAACCACCACTTGTTACAAATATATAGATATTCTTACCTTCTAGATCATTTTCTTCTATAAATGTATTAACTATTGTTGGTGCTGTATACCACCATACAGGAAATCCAATTACAACTGAGTCATATTCTGATAGATTTTCTACTTTATTTTTAACAGCTGGCCTAAACTCTCTATTATTCATTTCAACAGAACTTCTACTTTGTTTATTCATCCAGTTTAAATCAGCATCAGTATATGGTTCAACTGGTTCTATTTCAAATAAGTCTCCATCTACTGCTCTTGCAATCTTTTCTGCAACATTTCTAGTCACTCCACTGGCTGAAAAAAAAGTCACTAAAACTTTACTCATTTTCAATCCTCCTTAAAAATTATTGTGTCAAATTGCCCCGGCCCTATTGACAGTGTTCGTCTTCCTCTTTTTTTGTTACATTAGCTCCTCTTCTAATATCTTCCTGTGGCATAATTCTTTCTGGTTGTTGATCAACTCTATATTGTGATATTTTCTTCTCTCTTTTAGGCTCTAAATCATTAAATACGATTTGTCCAGGTGCTCCATCATTATTAGTTACTGTAGCTTGTCTATCTTTACTACCTCTATTTCTCAGTTCATATATCTTTGTTCTAAAAAAGTTTAAAATTTTTGTAATGCTATTCACTTTAGCAGGCTGAAGTTCTTCTGTTTTTTGACCGTTAAGGTTTAGTTCATTTTGTTCTTCTATCTCCATTGGTATAAATTGTCCTTGATGTATATAATAAAATGATATATTATCTCCATCTTGTATTGAAATTGTTCTTGATGAAATATGAATTGATGCATTAGGATTCTTTGCTAACACTTCATCTCTTAACTTTTCAAAATTTTTTATAGCAGTTGTTCCTTCATCAGGCATCTCCCATGTGAATTCAAATTCGAATTCTTCATCTTTATTTTCATTATCTACTACAATTTCTTCACAATATTTATCAAGCATTTTATTTCCATTTTTAATTGCAATTACTGATACTTCTTCATCGTCCCTTTTACATGTTATTTTATATGCTGTTACATTCGACAAATCTTTTAAATACTCAGGATTATCTTTTTTAATAATTGCACAACGTAAAACAAATCTCATTTGTTGTCTAGCCTCTTGTGGCATATTTTCTAGTAATAATTCCATAAAATTGTCTTGTTCCCAATATCTATCTCCTAGTAGAGAAGTCATTTTTTCTACAAATTCATGAATTGAAAAAACTCCTTCTTTATACTTTTGTGCTTGTTCTTTCGCTAACTGTTGTAAAAATCTTTCAGTAAGTTTTTCAAATTCTTTTTTTACTCTAATAGCTGACATCTCAGGTTCTATATCCTTAATAATATCTGGTACTGTTTCAATATTAGTACTTAAAAGAGAAACAATTTCTTTACATTTTTTATAATTTTCTTCGCTAATTACTTCACTTTCAAAAATTTGCTCCAAACTGTTTGTAAAAAATCTATCTAGTATTGCACTTTCAAATTTTATTAATGCTACATCTCTTTGTTTTTCAAATCCCTTAATATAGTCTGTTTCTATAAATTCTATCAAAGAACTATCTGATTCTTCTTTATGATTTTTTTCAAGCCATTTTTTATATGCTGGATTACTTTTTATTTTTTCTATTGTAGGCAAAACTTTTTCGTATTTTTCTTTTTCTTCTCCGTTTTCATGATTTTCTCTCAATACATTTGCAATGAATTGGCATACATCAACATTATCTTTTTGTATCAAAACTGTATCCGAATAACCAAGTAAACGATTTACCATTTCTCTTGGCATTCCTAAATTTTGAGACAGCATACCTGTTCCAAGCGCCAAAGTTCTCTCTGTTCCTATAGACACTTCTAATAATTTTATCATTTTCTTAAACATCGGATATGCTTTGGACTCACAGCCTGTTTTTTCTACCATCCACTCCGTCAATCCTTCATTAAGTCCTCTTCCTATTTCACTTTTCTTTCCAGTTTGAGGATCAGTATATATCATAAACATACCTGTTCCCTTTGTTATTCCAAATTCCTTGCATTCTTGTGGACTCTTTTTTAATACAGCATGAATAAATTCATGTACTATTATTGAAATCAATTCGGGATCATTCAAAATATCTTCAGGAGTAAGTAATTGTCCATCTTTTCCTTCTTTGCAAATAGTTATAGTATTATTTTCTATTGTATAATATCCCCCGATATCTTTAGGTCCATGATTAACTTCGTTTGTATATACACCATATACAAATGCTCTTATTCTTTCTTCAACAAATCCTTTTCCATATACTTTTTCAAAAAATGGTATAGATTTTATTTTTTCTGCAACAAATTCATATGCAAAGTCTCTTACTTGAGGATTATTTATCTTTTGTTGTTCCTCCATTTTATTCTTCCTTTCTAATATATAATATCAGAATTTATTTCTTGAGTTTCTCTAAAGTAATTAAGAACTTCCTCGTCTAAAACTTCTTTCATCTCGTTTCCAACAATATAAAAATATCTGTATTTTATACCATGTTCTGTATCTTCTAAACACTTTGCAAAATTTTTATCACCATATTCAAAAAAATTAATTGCTATACAATTATAATCTTTTTTTAGCTTTTTACTTATCTCTTCTATATTCATATTCTTAATCCTCACTATTCTGAACCAGCAGATAGTTCTCTTTTGTAATACTCTCTTGTTCTTTTCTTACTTTTTATAATAATATACTTGTTATAAAAAATCAATGCTTTTATATGCCACCTTCTAAGATTTCTATTTAAAAAAATGACATTCTAAAAGCATATTATCTAATTAGCTATCTCTTTAAATTTTTTCTTTAATTCTGCTATTTGCTCGTCTAAATCCCATACAGCGTCTTCACTTAATACTCCTGCTTTAACTCTTTTTATTTTTCCTTTTTCAAAATCATCTTTATCTTTTAGCCATTCTTTACTTCCATAGTATTTATTTAGTTCTTCTAAATCATCTTTAATTTCTTCAAAAGCATCTAATGATTTTTCTAATTCATTTACTACTTTGCTTATTTTATCTAATCTTTTTTCATTTTCAGTAATTCTATTTTTCATTTTTATCACCTATTTTTAATCTAACTCTTATCTCTATATTTTTCTTTTGTTAGTATAGAACCTATTTATTTTATCTAATAAGATTTGCTTTACTACTTTGGCATTTTCATTTTTTTCCTCATATGTATTTAGATTTGGATATAAATAATTAAATAATTCTTCTTTCTTAATTACTTTAATATTATCATTTTTGTCTTTTTCTTCCTCTTTTAATAGTTTTCTATCATTTCTTCAAAGTCTTTACTAAGTTTTTTAATGTATTCATACTTTTTCAAATTACTTTTCCATTCTTGTTTTATAGCATCTATTCCATAGTAAATCCCTAATAATCCACCTGTGATTGCTGCAATTGTATCTGTATCATTTCCTAAATTTACAGCATTTAAAATAGTATTATTATAATCCTCTGCATTTAAAAATAACCACATAACAGCTTCTAAAGTATCTACTACATATCCTGTTGATTTGATACTATGAATTTTTTGTTTTGTAATATCTTCTTTTAGAATTCTTGAATACTTTTCAATTGTTTCATTTGAAAAGAAAGAATAATCTATTTTTTGTATATTTTTATATGCCTCATCTTTATACTTTTCATCTAACAATTCTAGAACAAGTTTAACATATATATAACATCCCATAATGCTTATTTCATGAGCATGAGTTATTGATGATACCTTTTTTACTATTTCATATATTTCTTTATCATCTGTAATTTCTTTTGCATGTAAATAAAATGCTATTGGAAGTATTCTCATCAAAGAACCATTTCCATTACTCATTTCATCATTCATTCCGCAGTCCTCTGCTGTTTTTTCTCCTCTGCAATATTCTTCTAGCGCTATTCTTGTTGTGTTACCAACATCAAAGACTTCATCTGTTGCTGTATATTCTCCTAACCTATACCATTTTAAAAATCTATCAGCAATATCATTTGTATTGATTTCATTTTTTTGAATTAATGAATCAATTGTTGCAAGCGTCATTGATGTGTCATCTGACCATACGCCTTTTGGCATATTATATGTTCCTTCACCTATCATGTCTGTAACTGGCTTTTGCTTTAAATTATCTCTTGTTTTAAACTCGACTGGAACTCCCATTGCATCTCCAACTGCAAACCCAATTATTGCATCTATAAAATTAGTATATTGACCATATATTCTTCCATTCTCATGTTCTTCAAAAGAATTATAAATTTTATGATTCATATAATCATTGTAGTTTTTTATTATAAATTTTTTCATATATTCTTTATCATCTAATATCTCATCTGTTATAAAAATATATTTTGAGTATTCTCGAACAGCTTCTATCATTTCATTTATTTCAGCTTGTTTTTCTTCTCTTCCCTTTATTTTTATGAATGCAATAATTGCTGGTACTGCTATAATATCCTCTTCAACTAATGTATTTGTTAATTTATATTCATTAAATATATTACTTTTCATTAGTTCAGTTAATATTTTATCTAGTTTTTGCGTATCTACATCATTAAAATTATATGTTAAAAATTCCATGTCCTCATCCCCCTTTAAAACTGTTTTTATTATATCGTAACTTATTACAAAAAAACAGTTTTTGTAATAAAATTACAAACTCCATTTGTAAATCATTGTACTTATTTATTTTCTTGAATACCTTACATATTTTTATTATATAACAATTATAATAATTCATGGAAAAATCAAGAGAGCTGTCAGTCCGACAGCTCCCTTTGTTTCCTTCATTCCTTCAAATCAACACGCTAATACCGTCCATATTCTCGTGTTAATTCTTTACAATAACCACAGTGTCAGCATCTCCATCAAGCAAGTTGGAGAAGCCTCTACAAGTTTCAACCTCAGCCATGAGAATCTGATAGTCCTCAATTCTTCCCAGTACATTAACTACAGTTGTTGCCTGTTCATAGCATTGTACTGCAGCCATATTCCAAAGGGGTTTCATTGGGCCATTCACCACTTCCTCAATAGAAAGCTGAATCACGTACAGAACGGTTACTCCATTAACATAGTTCTGGATTGTCCCGTATATTTCTTTCAAATATGTTCCCGGTGTAGCAAAATTCAATGTATTAGAAGTGTACAACACATCAAACTTTCCATACCGTTCAGTATACTTTGAAAGAATCGTGCGATCAAAAATGCTTCCATTCTCGAAGAACAGTTTCAGATTCGGCCATGCAGCTTTAAGCCGTTCCTGAGAGTATTGGTACTCACGGGGTCCATTCAGGTAAAGAGCTCTAAGTTTCCTTTTGCTCCACGGAAGGTCCATAAACATTTTTTCATATGCTATGAACCTACTTCTCACTCTTTTGCTGTCAAAGTCTTCGGCCTCGAAAAGTTTTCTCCAATACTCAAAAACAGCCTTGTACGGCAGCTCATCATATCCAGAGAAAATCCTCTCAATGGTTTCAAAACTCATGCATTCATCTGAGTGTGGATCAACAAGAAACCGGTTGAATTCCTCATATGTCAGTACGGCATGTGCAAGAATTTTCAGCACTGACATATACACCTGATGTACATTCACGTCAATGCACAAGACCTCCTGCACTCCGCAGGCAATGCAATCAATCAGCCAATCTGCTGATGCTGCAACGCCCACAACCTTTGGTCGTTCCGGAACCATCTGTAGAATCTGCGGCCACATAACATTGTTCTCGTTCCCGAACAACTGGATTTGTGCATTCGCATATGACTCCTCATAGATCCTTCCGGAATCTGTTCTCATCCGATCAGCTGCAAGCTTGAATCTTTTCTTGGACTTGATCAAGCTTTCTGCATCTGATTCCGCTCTTGAAATGTCCCTCAGATAGTTGTCAAACACTTCTGCTGCTCCTTTCTGCAATATATAGGTAAAAGTGGAATGAATTGACTTGCTATGACTACGAAAAGTACTTCGTCGCCATATTGCAATTCGCGTACTCATCTATTATATCACTTTTCTTTGATTATGTAAACTCTGGCTCTATATTATAATGTCCAATCTTGTGAACCTATTCCTAAAAACTTTTTATCTCTAAATGCAATACAGATTCCATGTTCTTCATCGCATTTACATTCTCCATAGAATGATATTTCTGGATAAACAGTTCCATCATAAGCTGTATATTTTTCCTTAACATTTATTGCTATTGAAGTAATAGTTATTTCGTTTTCTACATCATCTAATCCTATTCTTTCATCAGAATACATTGAATATTCATTATTACAATAGTCCATTATTTCTTGTTTATAGTCTTCTATTTTTACCTCATCTACAAACCAATTTAATACTTCTAGCTCTTTTTCACTAAGTTCAAATGGATAATCTTTTAGTTTTCCATTTTCATCTTTTCTGTTGTCTCCTCTACTAAATACTGTAACTACTGTATCTTTTCCAAATAGTTCTATTGTTATTTGTTCTTTGTTTTTTAATTCGTTTATCATAATTACTCCTCCTCATCTTCTTCAGTGTCATTAGGGCCGGGGCATTTTGACACTTTCTTATTTTTCTTTTTTTAATAGCATTTTTATGCCAAAGAATATAATAAGAATTCCAACCATAACATTCATTATACTTGAAATAATTTCAGGTATAAAACATGATAGTATCGTTCCCAATACTGCCACAAATGTTAAGAATATTAATGTTGCGGATACTAAACCGACCGAAAAAATTGTTAATTCTTTTTTGTTAAATTTGTCTTCTATTATTTTGGTTGTTAATATGCTTCCCCAAAAGACTATTGTTATTGGATTTGATAGTGTTAATATCAATCCCTGTATAAATATATTACATGATGTTGGTTCTAAATTCAATCCTGGTATGATATTTATATTAAAAACATTTAATATAATATTAAATCCAAAAATAACTAGTACAATAGAACCAATTATTTTAAATGCCTTTTTCACTTTTGGCTTATCTAATATTTTGCTGACACCTAAACTTGCTAAAAGAATATAAAAAGCATCTACTAAAGCTATTGCAAGTACCAATGTAAGAGCAACTAAAAATCCTACATTTTTAGCTGTGTTAAATACCATTAAGCACATTGGTCCAACTGCTAACTGCAATAACATTCCAAATTTTAATCCATCTAAATATTTTTTCATTAAACGTCACTCCTTAAAATAAAAAATAAGCCTTACAAAAGAATCTTTTAAGACTCCTTTGCAAGACTTTATATCTCACTTCGTGTAAACAACTAACTTATTTATCATTGTTCTTTATCGCTCGGATTATTATTCCTAGATAAACTCTTAAATATGTATTTAATTTTAGCATATTCTGCGCCTCTTGTCAAACTTGACATAATTAAAGAAAATAGTGTCAAAATGCCCCGGCCCTCTTGACACATTCTTTTTAATTTAGATTATTATAAATTTTAAAGTATTTTATGTATCACAAATAGTCTCTATATTATTTTATAATAGAGATAAGAG
>JAEEGL011341589.1_pt1 | contig 17546 bp, 8 predicted proteins | sample 9134231 | NCBI WGS metagenome assembly JAEEGL01 (sample SAMN16246548, study PRJNA631951) | gut metagenome | biome: gut microbiome; feature: rumen; material: fiber-attached | host: Bos | place: Iran: Karaj | collected 2018-10 | reverse complement strand
TATACCAGGAGGAGTAGAGGAAATAGAAGATAATGCGTTTAAGGAGTGTACTGGAGCAACAGAGATAACTCTGCCAAGTAGTCTAAAGAAGATAGAAACATCCGCTTTTGAGAATTGTCGTAGCTTACAAAGTATAAAAATACCAGATGGAGTAGAAGAAATAGAAACTAAAGCATTTAAGGGATGTACAGCAGCAATAAATATAACCCTATCGACTAGTCTAAAGAAGATAGGGGCATATGCCTTTGAGAATTGCAGTAGCTTACAAAGTATAGATATACCAGGAGGAGTAGAGGAAATAGAAGATAATGCGTTTAAGGAGTGTACTGGAGCAACAGAGATAACTCTGCCAAGTAGTCTAAAGAAGATAGAAACATCCGCTTTTGAGAATTGTCGTAGCTTACAAAGTATAGAAATACCAGAAGGAGTAGAGGAAATAGAAACTAAAGCATTTAAGGGATGTACAGCAGCAATAAATATAACCCTATCGACTAGTCTAAAGAAGATAGGGGCATATGCCTTTGAAAATTGCTGTGCCTTACAGCGCATAGATATACCAGAAGGAGTAGAGGAAATAAGAGCTGGTGCATTTAAAGGATGTAATGGATTAACAAAAATAGTTCTACCGCGTAGTTTGAGAAAAATAGGGACATCCACTTTCGAGAATTGCAGTAGCTTACAAAGTATAAAAATATCAAAAGGAGTAGAAGAAATAGGAGCTAATGCATTTAAAGGATGTGATAGATTAGAGGAGATAAAAGTAGAAAATGGGAATCAAAAGTACGAAATCGTATGTGGCATTCTTCTTGAGAAAGAAAGTAAAAAGCTCATATATGTACCTTAAAAAAATCAAAGAGAACATAATCCTGCCGAATAGTTTAAAGGAAATAGAAAGATCTACTTTTTAGAATTATAAAGAGTTGACAAGCATATATCACTATCGAATGATTTAATAGAAATTGGAGATTGTGCATTTTGGGGATATTGTAAATTGACAAATATTGAAATAGTGAATGCTCTAAAAAGAATTAAGAGAATTGACTGTGAAATATTTAAAATTGTCACTAGGATCTCCTATGAGAAAGAAAGAGCTATTTTTGAAATGAAATACCTGATATAACAGTATGATTTTCAATAATAATAGAGATTCTGTAGTCTTTTAGGAACGTTCAATTGAAAAATGAAGATTCATAACTCTCTGGAAATCAGTACTATTTTTTTTGCTTTTTAGAGTTATGAGATGATAGTGTCTTAAAAATCTATTTTAAAATTTTTACTTATGATTTTTTTCAAGGCATCTTCGTGTTTTGCATGAAATAATGTTCTAAATGCACCCAATGAATATTTAATTTCTTGTGTAAACAGCAAGCTTGGAATACATTCAATGATAATTTTCATTTTTCTCGAATGTAAATAACTACAACAGGAAGCATTATATTCGTATTCTCCGGATATTTGAACTAATGTATATATGCCATTTTCTCTGGGAAGAATGACATAATCACCAACTTTCATCTCTTGATAAAAATATCTTAATTGAGAACTTCGATTCCTAATAGCAACTGCCGAATTATTTGATGGATATTTTTTTACCAATTCTGTGAAATCATTATTTGTTTTAAATTTACTGAGATCTGCATCATATCCATCCCAAAATATGAAAATCCGGTTCAATTCTTTTGCTTTATTAAAAAGAATACCTTTTTTACCTAATCTTAATACCCACATTATCTTTTCCTTAAAATTTAATTACACTACACTAGCATCCCATAGGAATGTGAAAATGTGTTGTTTTTTGACTTACACTCGTACCCTCGATATATGAACCACAAAACAACACACAGTTTTTATACAGCTTTTAAGCAGTTTGTACAATATATTCTTGCTGACATTATTCTAAAACTTCTAAAAAGTATAAGGAGGTTCAAACTCGTAAGTTCTCTATTCTTAGTCAAATCATTGCTTTGCTTTATGAATATATTGCTAGGCTTGGAGTCTGAATGAGATTTGTGATGTTGTCTCACTGCATTTCTTCCGATGGACCACTTTCCGTGAGGTTATCACGCAACCGTAAAATAACTTTTGAATCTCCTTCGTAAGTCTTCTAATTCAATAGAGTTATCCTCCTTCTTACAAGTTATGGGCTGATAGTGAAAATATCTATTTATAACAAACTGAAGCTAAAGCTATTCCAAGCACCCAATGGTGATAATGCACTTATTGAAAGAATATAGCAAAGTTTATCCAAATGACTTTTGAAGAGAAAGTATGAACGTGGATGTTTTTAGATATCTAAATTTTTGCCCGTTTTAGGCTGATTTGTTAAATTTTTATTGTTCCCAGTGATGGGAATGCCGGATCTGGGAAAAGTGTTTTTCCCGGGAATCAAAATCGCAGGATATCGACGGATATATGATTTTGTGACAAAAATAAAAAAACTGTTAGAATTCTACTTGTCTCCTGTGGAGGGGACTTGAACCAAAACTATAACGATTAACGAAGGAACTGAGTATGACTGAAGATAATGACAATATGAACTTCAATGAAAATAATGAGGATATCGATCTTGATGATATCATGGCAGAACTAGATGATAGTTTAGATTATACGGATCACATGGATCATATGAAGCTCCCTAATTCAGGAGAATATTCTAAAGAAGACATGGAAAAGTTCAAAACGAAGGAACGCGAGAGAGTTTTTTCAGGAGATCTTTATCAGAAAATGTACACGATAATTTTCTATCTGAATTTTATCGAAGCTCATGACGCAACGATCCATGACAATGATGCCTGGAAGCCGTGTATAAAGTTTTTTACCCTCATGGAAGCGCGGGAGTTTTACGACTCTATATGCCCACCGATTCGGAGGAAACAGATAAGAGAGGAGGAACATTTTCGTCCGGATGAGCTCGCTAGTCTTGGCGATATCCGTAGCGTATTTGGCTGGCTCTATAATGTTCTGGAGTTTCGTTATCGCTTTCTTCACAAATTGAAAGAATTCCTTATTCATAGGAACAGAGAATTTGCTAAGGCTGTTCGTGAGAACAAGGGCTGCAAACCGCTCCTTCTGAGGAAAATGGATGAGTTGACTCAGACGTTCGATTTGACAGATATCGAAAAGAAGATCATTCTTTTTATCTATATCGCTCATAGTGATAATTATTTCTGTTTGGGTGACTTCGTGGATGGTTTCAATGGCCGAGATATGAAAATCGAATATATCTTGGATGCATTGAAGATGAAGGAGGAGCAGGTTCTCCCGGCATTAGCAGCCAACGGCCGGCTGTCACGCTTTGGTTTTGTGGATACGGATGACTTTACTCTGGAAAGATTCTTCATCAGCTATCTCAATGGAGCCCAGATGACTCCGGTTACCGATCGCTTCTACAAATTATTTGAAGGCGAATCACTGTCATGGGATATGTACGGAAAGTTCTCCGAAGAGGAAGGAGCAAGGCTTGTTCAGTTGATAGGCTCCAAAGGTGCGGATCGGGGATTGAACATCCTGTTCCATGGGGCACCCGGCACTGGAAAAACATCCTTTGTGCAGAGCCTAGCTAAAAAGATGGGAAAACAACTCTATATGATCCGGCTGCATAGTCCGGACCGGGAATCCAATACCAAAAGCTTCCGCTTCGCGGCGTTGGAAGTAGCGAACTATCGTCTGAACCCCGAAAAGGTGATCGTCTGTGTGGACGAGTGCGACGACATGCTGGAATCCGGTTATTGCTCGAATAGTTTCATGTTCTCATTTTTTGGGGGAGGGCATCGGGGTAACCCCAGGGAGAAAAGTCTGCTGAATGAAACCCTGGATCGGCTCAAACTGACAACGATCTGGGTGGCGAACACCGACAGGAACTCTATAGATCCCTCCTGTAGGAGACGTTTCGATTATAATATCGTCTTTGAAAAGGTTAGTCCCAAGACTCGTAAATTCATTTGGGGGAATGTTCTCAAGCGCTACGGGATGGAAGAGGCCTTGTCGGACGAATTCCTGACCTCCGTCAGCGAACGCTATCCGGTGAACACCGGTGGCATTGATGTGGCTGTGAGGAATGCAGCTTATATCTACAAGAAATCTCCCAAGCAGGATTTCCAGGATCTGGTGATGACCTATCTTCAGGCACACTGCAACATTTTGAACATCAGAGAGAATCGTTCTCTGAATGAGGTGGCGCGGGATTATAGCCTGAAAGGACTGAACATCAAGATGGGGCCTTCACTGGATCGTATTATAGAGGCTTGCAAGAACTTCTGCAAAAAGATCAAGAAAGCGGAACTGGCACCGGATAGTCCCCGGATGAACATCTTGCTGGCTGGTGCCCCTGGTACTGGCAAGACCGAATTTGTCAAATATCTGGCCAAGAAACTGGATAAGAAGCTGACGATCAAGATGGCCAATGATCTGTTGGACTGTTTCGTGGGAGAAACAGAGAAACGGATAGCAAATGCATTTGAAGAAGCATTCCAGGAGAAGAGCATCCTCTTTATTGATGAAGGCGATGCCATGCTGGGCAGCCGTTCCAAGGCGACTCACAGCTGGGAAGTCACGATGGTGACTACATTATTGAACCAGATGGAGAACTTCCAGGGGATCTTTGTCATGGCGACGAACTTTGCCCAGCACCTGGATACGGCAGCATTGAGGCGTTTTACCTACAAACTGCAGTTTGACTATCTGGACGACGATGGGAAAGAGCTGTTCTACAAACGCAGCTTTGCACACCTGAAACTGCCGCCCATGAATGAGCTGGAGAAGGCAGCATTGGCCAGGATAGAAAAACTAACACCGGGAGACTTCCGGACAGTCCGCCAGCAGTTCTACTATCTGGGAGACAGCAAAGTGTCCCATCGGGAGATTCTGGATGTCCTGCAGGCTGAATCCAATACGAAGCCTCAGACACCCACACAGGATGCTTTTAATCAAACGAAGCGTTCTATCGGCTTTTCAAGCAGGGAATCTGCATAAATATTTTACAATCGATATCAAGTAAATATAACTAATTAAATATAAAAATATTATGAATCAAATTAAATGTCCCAATTGTGGCGAGGTCTTCTCAATAGATGAGAGTAACTATGCAAGCATTGTTAACCAAGTAAGAGATGCGGAATTCTATTTAGAAGTGGAACGTCGCATAACGGAGCTTACTGAACAAAATAAAACGGCACAGCAAGCCGCATCTGCTTTGGCAGAACAAAAACATCAGAATCAGCTAAATCAAAAAGATTCTGAGATTCAGAGTTTAAAGGATAAGCTGGCATCTGCGGAACTACAGAAGAAAACGGAGCTTACCCTTGCATTGGCGGAGAAGGATAAAACGATCAATGATTTGAAGAATCAAATCAATCTGAATGAAAGCAGCTTGCAGAATGCAGTTTTAAAGGAGAAGAATAATTCACTGGAGCTTATCAAGTCGAAAGATAATGAAATCAATGTACTTAAGACTCAGGTTGAGTATTATAAAGATTTCAAAGTTCGCATGTCCACGAAGATGATCGGGGAATCATTGGAGGAGCATTGTAACATTCTGTTTCAAAATAATCTGCGTTCTGTTTTGCCCAATGCCACTTTTGGAAAAGATAATGAAGCCGTGGATGGGACAAAGGGAGATTTCATCTTCCGGGATTTTGAAGATGGGGTAGAATATATTTCTATCATGTTTGAAATGAAGAACGAGGCGGATACGACAACGACAAAGCGTAAAAACGAAGACTTCTTGCAGAAGCTTGATGCCGATCGAAACAAAAAGAAGTGTGAGTTCGCGGTGTTAGTTAGTATGCTGGAGCCGGAAAATGAACTGTATAATAATGGCATCGTGGATTATTCTTATCGTTATCCGAAGATGTATGTCATTCGTCCGCAGCTTTTTATCCCTATTATCACACTGCTGATGCAAACTTCTAAAAAGAGCTTGGAATACAAGAAACAGCTTGCGATAGCGCAGCAGCAGTCTATTGATGTCACTAATTTTGAAGACAAGTTGTTTAGCTACAAAGATAAGATTGAAAAAGATTATCAACATGCCGGTGTGTGGTTTAAAAAAGCAATAGAAGAAATCGATAAATCTATTGGATGTCTTCAGGAAGTTAAAGATGACCTTTTGAAGTCTGAGGACTATTTGCGTCTTGCAAATAATAAAGCAGAGGATATAACAATCAGAAAGCTTACGTACAAGAACCCAACCATGAAAGCTATGTTAGATGAGGCACGAAAAGCAAGTGGGGAGGACGCGGAGAACGTAGATGATGACCAATAGTTCCAGTGATTGCCTCGGAAGTTACTAAGTGACTTTATGTTGGGGAAGATATTTATATAAAAACCATATTATGTGGATATTATGTATTATCTTTCCCCCTTTACATAAGACTATGGGACTAAAACATGGGGAATAAACTGCAAGGAATGCAACGTAGAGAGCAGAAAATGATCGTAAGGAGAGAGGTATGGGATCTCTAATATTGAAATGAAAAGCAGATAGAAGCTAAAGGCGAAAAGAACCATTTCTATAGAATAACCTTTTCATGAGAGCGCAGTTATGGTAGATTGAAAAGGTCATTGAGAGTGACTGGGTATTGCAAAGAAGATACTACCGATAGGACTAAAAGATTTTAATTGGTTCTACTACGTAGATAAGGCATACGTAGTAGAAGACACTTTGCAAAATCTTGCTGATGAATATGTTGAAGTGTTTCTTTGAGATAGATGGCCCAGGGATGTATTTAACGGTCTGGCTGTTTTCAAAGAAACGGAGCTGCGGAATGTCACGCAGTGTGTTTTTCAGCAGGATGTCTAAAAACGGATTTTTTAGTATCTTTGCAAAAGCATTGTTAGATTATGGCTATAGACAATAATAAGAAACCCAAGCTGACCGAGCAAGTAGACATCATTGAGGATGATCTGATTGAGGTCTATGGAGGAGAGGTGCTTTCTACTCTTCTCCGCGACCATACTACGGGGCAAAATATATTCTGGGCAACCAGTGATTACGAGGCGTTGGGTGAAGCTTATGGCTATAGCAAGTCCATCCTGCCAGAACTAATTACAGGCGAGAATAATCACGTTATTATGCCGCGTGTCAAGAAAGAGAAAGCATTACAGACTGCTCGTTCTAAGGACAAGGCCGAGGTGTTTACCCCTTCTTGGGTTTGTAATGCACAAAACAATTTGATTGACGAAGCGTGGTTTGCCCGAAAAAACGTTTTCAACGAAGAAATCATTACTCCTGATGGATTGCATTTCTGGACACCAACGGAAGGTAATATCCAGTTTCCAAAAGGTGACAGAAATAAAACTTGGAAGAAATACGTTCGTGATACTCGTTTAGAAATAACGTGCGGCGAAGCTCCTTATTTGGTGAGCAGATATGATACAACTACAGGTGAACCCATCCCCATCAAATACCGTATTGGTTTACTCGATAGAAAACTGCGTGTAGTTGGTGAAAATACTCACAAACCAAGCGAATGGTTGGAGATGGCGCACGAAGCATATATGAATACTTATGGCTTTGAGTGGCAAGGTGACAATCTTCTTCTTGCCCGTGAAGCTCTTCTTATGACGTTTGTTGATTACTACGAAGAAAAATTCGGGAAATATCCCGGAACTGAGTCCGTCCAATATATAGCCTACATCATATCGTGGAATACCTGGCAGATGGACGGATTGAAGATGGTTGTACCCAATAGCTGTGATGAAGTATATGAGCAAACTTTGTTTGATACGGTTAAAGCTGAGTGCCTGGCATGTACTAATGGCGAAACCACTGATCATATTGGCAAGCAATGTCTTATCCGCGACTGGAAAAAGACCAAACCAAAAGACTGGGACGAGACAAAAGCTAAGCGATATCCCAATGGAAATCCTTATAGAGCCCCATGGCAGGTTATCACCTTCCAATCATTAGTAACCAGTTATCAAATGGACGAAGACGAAAACGAGGAATAACATAACACAATTATAACCTATACGAGTATGAAGTATACAATCACCCAATCAAGACTGCTGTACGTTCTTAGTATCGATGACAAAAAGCACGAAAACCTTTTGAAGATTGGTGAGGTCTTTGTAGACAACGAGATTGCGGACTCTAAAGACGAGCAGAAATACAAAGAGACTGTCCGCGGCATTCTCGACACACGCTCCTATATGCAAGGAGTTACTTACCAGATAGTGTATGTGGAGTGTACGACTTATAATAATAAAACTAAGTGCTATAAAGCAGATGATGTATATCGTACACTGACCGCGATGAGAGTTTCCTCTACTACACTTAATAGGCTTAATAAGGAGAAAGTTGACATTTGGTTCTATTGCACCCTGGCTGTGATACAGGAGGCTATTAAGAAGGTTAAGAAGAAGATCGAGAACGGCCAGAAAGTTGGTTATGGAGACATCAAGTTTCGGCCGGAGCAGGAGAAGGCTATTCAAAAGACCGTTGCACACTTCCGGAAGCCCAATGGCAAGGCGTTCCTTTGGAATGCCAAGATGCGTTTTGGCAAGACACTCTCAGGTCTGCAGGTGGCCAAGGAGATGGGGTATAAGTCAACGCTCATTATCACCCACCGTCCAGTAGTGGATGATAGTTGGCACGAGGACTTTAACAAGATTTTTGGCAATATGCCTGAATACCGCTATGCTACTCGAATGAATGATAACGAAGCGGAGGGTGGTAACTTTTACACATTGACCCAGGCGGTCAATGCCGGAAACCAAAAATTGGTGTTCTTCGTTTCCATGCAGTATCTGCGTCTCTCACAATTCGTGGGAGGCAAGGAGCGTAAACTTGATCCTTTGAAACGCGACATCATGGAGTATGATTGGGACTTTGTGATGGTTGATGAAGCCCATGAGGGAATCGAAGCAGCAGCCGGTGTCCGTGTGATGGAGAAGCTGAAAAAGGAGAATACACGTATACTTTCACTTTCTGGAACTCCATTTAATCTGCTCGACAAATACGATGAAGGTGAGATCTACACCTGGGACTATGTGATGGAACAGCGGGCCAAGCAGGAGTGGGACGACCAGCACTTTGGCGATCCCAACCCCTACGCAGAACTGCCTCGTATGCAAATCCTCACCTTTACACTGTCCAAGATGATTCGTGACCAGATTATCGAGAACAACGAGGTCTTTAAGTTCCATGAGTTCTTTCGTGTGTGGACGGAGGGAGATAGGATAGGTAGATTCGTCTATGAGGAAGATGTTCGTCGTTTCCTTAACAAACTGGTGGAAGAGTCAGATACCAGCCAATATCCCTTCTCTACCGATGAGTTTCGTGAGCATTTCCGTCACACGTTCTGGCTCCTGCCGGGTGTAAAGGAAGCTGCTGCGCTCGAGAAACTGCTGAAGGGACATGAGGTGTTCGGCGAAGAAAACGATATGTTCCATATTGTCAATGTGGCTGGCGATGGCAATATTGAGGATAAGGACGGTAGCGCGCTGAAGGAGGTTCAGGATGCTATTAATCATTATGAATACACCATTACACTCTCTTGCGGCAAACTCACCACAGGTGTTTCCGTTCCTGAATGGACGGCAGTGCTCTGCATGAAAGGCTCAGAGGATACACCTGCGTCCAGCTACATGCAAACTATCTTTCGTGTACAGACTCACGCTGTGCTGGATGGCCGTCAGAAATCTGACTGCTATGTATTTGACTTTGCTCCCGACCGTGCTTTGACTGCTGTCGCAGAAACGGTCAAGATGGCTGTCTATTCACAGGGATCAGGAAAGAAGCTGTTAAAACTGGCGCAAAAGAAAGAAGAGGAGCATTTGGAAGCCTTCATCAAGCTTTGTCCCGTCATCTCTATGGACAAAGGAGAGATGGGGCGTCATTTTACTGCCAATCAGATTTTTGAGAAGCTGGCTAATGTCTATATTGAGCGTGCTGTTCGCAGTGGATATGCCGACAACTCCATCTACAATCCAGACCAGTTACTTAACCTTACCGCAGAGCAAGAAAAGGTTTTGGGTGATGTTTACGATCTGCTGGGCAGTATGCCAAATGTCTGGAAGCCTGAGAGGATTAACATCAACAATAATGGCTTAGGCGATACTGAGGGTGCTGACAAGATGAAATACATCTATTACCTCACGTCAGAGAATGTTGTTCCACCTCGTCCTCATAAGTCGTCAGAGAGTGATAGCAACGGCTGTCCTACTACTGACGATAAAGGCTGGGATGATAAAATGTGTGCCCCAGATCGGCTGTTCCCTTATCTCTTTGTTTCCAACAGTCGTCTGGCTGATGGTCAATGGTCTGACTTCTCTGAGCCTGTCCTGTGGAAAGAATGGACAGATCCTGATACGAACACAAATGAAGCGAAGAAGAAACGCAAAAAGGAAAACAAGGAGAAACGTGCTCGTATGTCTGTGCTTCGGGGGGTTGCTATCCGTATCCCGCTTCTTGTTTATGGTGCTGAAATTAACGATGAAGATGGGGAAGAAATCACTATCGATAACTTCGCCAGCGAAGAAATCGTTGATCAGGCATCGTGGGACGAGTTTATGCCAAGAGGCTTTACGAAAGAGACCTTCAACATCCTGAAGGAGTGTTTCGACCGCAGTATCTTCACAGGAGCGGCAAAGCGCATTCGTCAGATGGTGAAAGAGGCAGACAACTTGGTTATAGAAGACCGCATTGCCAAAATAGCCACTATCTTTTCATATTTCCACAATCCGGATAAGGAGACCGTGTTGACTCCCTGGCGTGTGGTTAATATGCAATTGAGCGACTGCCTTGGTGGCTGGTGCTTTTACAACGATGGTTTTCTCAATGATGAAGACTACTATACGGAAGAGAATCAATATGGCGAAAACATCAGGATGGCCAGATTCGTTGACAGGGGTGAGGTTACCCATGAAATCTTTGATAACGAGTTTGCCCGTATTCTTGAAATCAACTCAAAGACTGGTCTCTATCCACTCTATATGGCCTACTCTCTTTTTAATACCTTAAAAGAGAAAGCATCCCGTGATGTCCAACAGTCTGGTGAAAGAGGAACGAATACTGATTCTGAAAGTTACTACCGGCAAGCTGGTAACGACATCGAAATTTGGAAAGCAGTTCTTCAGAACAACATCTTTGTTATATGCCGAACAAAAATGGCAGTCAGCATTACCAAACGTACATTAGCAGGATTCCGTAATGACATTCGGATGAATGTAAGGTGCTATGAAAAAGAGGTCGCTGTGAATGACTTGATTAGTGCTGGAATTATAAAAAAGGATGCTGCAGGTATAACAAACGATAAAAACACTTATTATTATAATTATGCATCAAAAGTTAACTGTGATATGATAACAGTTCTGCGTGCAAAACCGGTGCTATTCCAAGCGGATGTAGTCAAAGGAAATGACTATTGGCATGTTGATAATTCAATCCCACTTAAAGAAGAAGATATTAATAATATGAAATTTAAAGCAATTGTAGGCAATCCTCCTTATCAAATCATGGATGAAGGCAATGGAGCTTCTGATGCAGCGGCACCAATATACAACAAATTTGTTGAAACATCTGAATTAATTTCTCCCAATTATCTTAGTATGATAATGCCATCCAAATGGATGGTAGGAGGGAGGTCAGAATTATCGTCGTTTCTTGAAAGAATGAAAGAAGATACCCACCTGTCTTATATGAAAGACTTTCGTAATGACAGATCTATATTCCCATCGGCCCACAACGATGGTGGAATTTGTTATTTCCTTTGGGATGCTAAGAAAACAAGCAGTGGAATAGATTATAACCACGTCACTATGAAAGGAGAGATAGTTCATTCTGATACTATCAAGAACCATTTTACTACTTATATTATACGTGACACAAGAGTTATCCCAATTCTGAAAAAGATATTTCCTACAAAAGAATCTCTCAATTCAGATAACAGATTTGCTGCAATTGTTTCCAAGACAAGACCATTTGGTCTGAGGAAAGATATTTTTAATTCTCCAGAGAATTATCCTAACTCAGAAATGAGTTCAATGCCTTTTAGCGGCTCCGTAAAAATATATGGTGTTAAGGGAAAAAAAGGTGGCGCAAAGAGAACGGAGGGATATATTACAGAAAAGATTATATCAGACAAATATAATGCTGTTGAAAAGTATAAGATTTTCTTTACTACCACCTATTCTTCAGACGCTGTAATACCACCAGATATTATTCGTGGTTATAAACGTGATGCCTGCACTGAGACATTTCTTCTTATTGGTCCTTTTGATACGAAAACAGAAATGGAGAATTGCGCAGCTTATATGGAATCAAAATTTTTCAGATTCCTGTTGTTCTTTGGACATGGAACTATGCAAGTAAATCAATGCGTCTTTAATCTTATCCCTATTCAAGATTTTTCTAAAAAAATTACGGATAAGGATTTATATAAGAAATATAGATTAGATGATACGGAACAAAAATATATCGAAACTCTAATCAATCCAACGGAGTAATTATGTTCAAGAAGGCCTATGCACACTGTCTACAGACTTATGTTGTCTGCAAACATGCTGACTATCCGATGACAGCCATCCGCTTGTACCAATTAGCCTATTATATACTGTTGGGAAACCAGACATATCTTTGTCTTATCAATCTAAGGAAGTGTAGCAGAGACAGCAAGTGGTGCTTCTATCGCGACTCTAAACCTGTAACGCATACTCGTGGGTTCCCCAACATCTAAAGGTAAAAATAATAACTAAAAACAAAAAAATAATGGCACAACAGGTAAGCGATACAAACATGCACTACCATTGGTTGTTTTACAATTACCTGATAGGGAAGTTCAAAGGTGAAAACGAGAAAGTGGATGCTGTAATCCAGACGGCAGAAGATATGTTGCCCTCCACATTCAACGAATACTTCGGAACCAGTTACAGCTCTATCTACGAACTTCAGGATCCCAACGAGATAGAGGATCTTCGCAAGAAAATCAAGGCTCACAACGTGCTGAAGAACATAGACCGTCAAGAAGAGCCTCACTATACAGAGATTCTGAAATGGTACCGTCTGTTTGTGAAATCGCTGCACAACGAGACCGCACCGCTGCAAGTACCAGGAGAACAACAGACTGAGAATGGAGAAGAGTTCGATGGGACGGGCGAACAGCCAGAGCCGCTAGTTCCCCACAACGATGCCGACTATGCCCCTGACACCGAAGGACTGGAATACCAGTACAACCTGACCAAGAAAGAGCGAAACCCAGAACTGCGACGCAAGTGCATAGAGTACTACAAGCACCAGTGGAAAGGGCATATCCGCTGCATCTGCTGTGGTTTCGACTTTGGCAAAGCCTACGGCAAGATCGGTGAAGACTACATCGAGATACACCATGTGACACCCCATCACACCTTTGAGGGTGTGCATGAGCTGGATCCCGTTAAAGATCTCATACCCCTCTGCAGCAACTGCCACTCCATGATTCACAAAGGGGAGCCAGGCCGCGGAACCTGTCTGACACCGGAAGAACTGAAAGACGTATATAAAGGTATAAAATACGATAACGACTAACAATACAGATGACGCAAGAAGATACTCAACTGCTCCAATGTCTGGCACCGAGAGTGGAACAACTCCGCCAGGGAATACTCCATGGACGGCCATACGTCTGGGAACTCAGACTGTCGCTGGAAGAGTTTGGCAGCCTGGAGTCAGCCATCAGGAATAGCATTTCCTCCCACGATGATAACCACGATCATCTGCTGTCGGAGGAATTTGCCGTTATTGTGGTGATGTACCTCGCAGAGTGGTACAAGCGTTACTACAAGGGTGGGGATGAACAACAGGTTCTTAAGCTGACGACAGAAGAATTGAAACGCCTTTATGATCTGGCAGGGATAGATAAGAATACCTTTGTTTATAACGCTTCAAAGAACCCTGATAAGGCTTCTTACCGTTGGCAGGAGTCATTACAGGTATTGGGAGGTCTGGCTGTTCAGGCAGAGCTAAAACGCGATCAGAGCGACCAGTTGCTGTCAAGCCTCTGTAAGATATTCCATGGCGAGGAAATAGACATCGATGATTTTAAGGACAGGAATCGTGCCGTAGCCTTCCAAGAGTCTATAGCACGGAAGCATAGTCTGTATGAATACCTGAAATGTATTCTGGAAAAGGATGAGCGAGGCCGGAGGAACCTGCCTTTTGCCAAATCTGACATCGAGAATAGAGAAACCTACATTCCACAGTTCATTTGCAAGATTAAGGAAGCCGACCGGATGGCCAAAAAGCATAAGTTTGACTTTGAGTGGATTATCAACTATACGGCTAGTCGGAACCAGATGGTCAGGCATCTGAGAGTGAAGCTGAAGCCGGAAGAGATAGGCGGTGGAAAGAAACAGTATATCGACTACGACCGCTTACGCCTGCCAGAATGGGGCATTGAGCATCCAGAAGAAGTTGGCAGAATTCAGTTTTATCTGCGCTTCAAAAATGGTGTCCATTATGTCCAGAGGGAGGGTGAGACAGAGGAACCACTGTTCAAGTATGTGAACACCGGCAGTGAAAAGACAGGCTTTCTGTCAGTGAAACAGGAGGATGAGAATACCTACATGAACGTGCCGGTACAGCGATTTAACAAGGTGGAAATCGTGATGAAATACGATAATGCCTGTCATGTTGTCCAGGAACTGGATGTGAAAGACTATATGCAGGTGTACGGTGTGAGCAAGAATCCGTGTAAATTTACTGATCGCAGGAATTCGCAGGCTGCCACCATCGTTATTTTCTCATCAGCCTATCATTTGGCAGAAGACTATAAGGACCTGCCTGTGGAATATGCTCACTACCGTAACGGGGAAGAGATGAGTGAAGATTACTGCTGGTGCCCCATTAACGACAAAGTGGTAATTGCCGACAGCGACGAGCATGAGGTAACACCACCATTTTTCAATCGCAACGGCTTATATCAGGTCGTTACGAAGAAATACCTGAAGACCATCAAATACCACGAGAATCTGTATGTACTCTATCAGTATATTGATCCTGATGATGATTCTGCCGATGATGAAGGCAAGTATCAAGATGATCCTCAGATGACAGTTCTCTTTGGAAGAAACGGACTGGAAGTACGACACTTCCTCACTAGGCAGGCGACAGAAAGTGAAGCTGTGACTGACTATGATTTGGAATGGCTAAAAGACGGACGTTATATTAATTGGAATGAAGAAGAACCAAAGCAAGGGGTTATCCGGCTGCGTGTCACCGTAAAGGGTATTGTATTCAAAGCAAAGGTTTATTATGTTCCTTTTGCACCAGGTGACACCAATCAGTCTCCCATTTGGAGAGACTTTGAGCATATGTGTATCTGCACAGCCTTAGATGGTGTCGATGATATACAAGATGATATCAACATGTTGCGGAAAGGCATGGACCCCGAAGACACCAAGCAACTGACGATAGGACCCGATACTGGTAGAATTCTGGTGGATGTCTATCGGCCTATCATCGTCCGTGAACTTTCTCAAAAGAAATCGGAAGAGGCAAAAAGTAAAGTTATCAAGTACTACCAGCAGGACGAAGACATACATATCCCACTGATAAACTGTGAGCAATTCTCAGTGCGTGACTTCTCTGAAGACGGTGTGAAGGAGTATCAGGTAAAGAAATGCAGTACGGTTTATTATAATTTCCCAACCTTTAATCGTCCCAATCTGAATAAAGACTTGTACACAAAGGAACATTCAGCAAAGGAACTAATGCCGGAAGTACCGCTCGACTATTTGAAGATATATATTACTAGGGCACAGGATGAACGGTCGGAACTCTATGCCTGGGATTACGTGGGGAAACCAATCCATGTGCAGGGTCCTGATGAGCTGGCAGGCGAAAGGATCGTATTCCAAAGTCTGAAAGAACAGGATTCACCTCGCCACTACTCGATGCCAACTATCAGGAACAGATGGGGAGGAAATGCAGTAGTTATTAACCCTCTCTTTTGTTTTGAAACAGTAGCAGAACACAAAACCTATTTCTTCTTGTTTAGGCCGCTGATTAAGGTCATTGCAGACCAGAGACAGATACAAGAGATATTCCTGCCTCTGATGAAGAAACGTGAATATCAGCTGACAAAGGATGATATCGATAACCTATACAGGTTTGCGGTGCAGTTCCACTTCGACTGGATGTTGTTGCCAAGAGAAACTTGGAAGCATGCCATAGAAGAGGCTGACAATACTGACGAGGAACGGGAAAAACTGAAAGAACAGATAATGGAGTTTTTCAAAAAAACACCAAAGTGCAACGACAAGAATGAGTATATCCACCTGAGCGAATTCTTGGAACAATACTGGACTTTCAATGGATATCCGGACGAGATAGATGACGTGCCAAAGAATGCCGTGAGACTGATACTGAACGAGCCCAACGTACTTGGCAGACAAGAGATGCGAGAATTTCTGAAACACTACGATGATTGTCGGTTCAAGTTCATCGAAATGAATAAGGTCACAACAAGAGTGAATTAAAAACATCCACGATATGAAGCAGAAGTTTAGATTTGCAGATTTATACCGAAAGAACAGGACGGCAGTAGAGAAAACACTGTCGTCCATGTGGTGTGGTGAAGCAAGAAACGAAAGCCAGAAGGCTTACATCAGTCAGTTGACCAAGATTATACCTGAAGTGTTTGCACCCAAGGATGCGATGCCTCTGGTACAATGTATGAACAACTATGAGAGTGTCTATCCAGAACATGCTGCTGAAGCAGAGGAGATGCTGGGCGAATTGTGGAAGAAAACGCTGCCACAAGGGGTGATCTATCAGCCCTACGAGCACCAATATAAGTGCTGGCGGACGCTGCTGAAAGGCAAGTCGCCCGACGGCAAAAATATGAGTATCGTGGTAACAACAGGAACAGGTTCTGGTAAGACAGAGTGCTTCATGCTGCCTTTGGTACAGGACTTGATAGACAACTACGTGGCAGAAGAGGTACAGGCAATCTTCCTTTATCCGCTGAATGCACTGATGGAAGACCAGAAGGCTCGTATGGAGAAATTGCTGACTGGCACAAAGTTGAAGTTTGCCGTTTATAACGGTGATATGCCCCAGTGCATACCACCGAGAGAAAGTGCTCATTACAAGAAGGTACTTAGAAAGGTCGATGCCATCAGGGGTATCACCCGTGACGAGCAAGGCAATGTGATTGAGGAGAAATATCCACATGTCATTGCTACCCGTGAAGAACTGCGCCAGCATCCGGCCAATATCCTTTTGACCAACCCCACAATGTTGGAGTATATTCTGCTTCGTGAGAAAGACAGGAACCTGATCAATGAGAAGAAGAAAACGCTGCGCTGGATAGTCCTCGACGAAACCCATACCTATACAGGAGCTGGAGCTGCTGAGATAGCCATGCTGATTAGACGTGTGTTGATGGCATACGGGGTAACGACAGACGATGTCAGGTTTGCCACCTCATCAGCAACTATCGGTAAGAGCGGAGACGAGAATGCCAAGGAAGAGCTGCGCCAATTCATTGCCGACATTACGGGCTTGCAGCTGAATCAGGTGCGCTATGTGGATGGTAAGCGCAAGGGAATGGATGTGCCGCCTGAAG
>JAEEGL015206467.1_pt1 | contig 17547 bp, 13 predicted proteins | sample 9134231 | NCBI WGS metagenome assembly JAEEGL01 (sample SAMN16246548, study PRJNA631951) | gut metagenome | biome: gut microbiome; feature: rumen; material: fiber-attached | host: Bos | place: Iran: Karaj | collected 2018-10 | reverse complement strand
ACGTGTTGAACACGATCTCACTTATGATTTCCCGATCGGCACCGATGTGAGTTCCCTCGAACACCGTGCCGTCTTCCAGAATCAGAAAAGCCTTCATTCTTAACTCCTTAATTAATTGATTACTTGAAGTATTCCACGCCGGATTCGAAGATCTTCAAATCCTGGTCGCCGTAGATATTGATCGCCACACCCTCACCGCGGCGCTCTGCGTGAGCCATCTTACCGAAGGCTCTGCCGTCGGGAGAGGTGATGCCCTCAATGCTGTAGTAGGAACCGTTCACATTGAAGTTCTCATCCATGGTGACATTGCCGTCGGGATCCGCATACTGGGTTGCCACCTGGCCGTTTGCGAACAGGGCCTTGATGACTTCCTCGGATGCCACGAAGCGTCCCTCACCGTGGGATGCGGGGCTGCAATAGGTCTGTCCTGCCACCGCGCCGCGGAGCCAGGGAGACTTGTCGGATACCACCTTGGTGTAAACCATCTTGGAGATGTGACGGTTAATGGTATTGAAGGTCAGAGTCGGGGACTCTGCAGTCTGTCCGGTGATCTGTCCGCCGGGAACCAGTCCCAGCTTGATCAGCGCCTGGAAGCCGTTGCAGATACCCAGTGCCAGACCGTCGCGCTCGTTCAGCAGACGGTTTACCGCCTCCTTGAGCTTCTCGTTCTGGAATGCGGTTGCGAAGAATTTCGCACTTCCGTCAGGCTCATCACCTGCGGAGAATCCGCCGGGGAACATGATGATCTGTGCCTGTGCGATGGCCTTCTCAAAGGCTTCCACGGACTCGCGGATATCCTCCGCGCTCAGGTTCCGGAAGATCCGGGTGATGACATTGGCTCCGGCTCTCTCGAATGCCTTTGCGGAATCGTACTCGCAGTTGGTTCCGGGGAAGACCGGGATAAAGACGGTGGGCTTTGCCACCTTGTTCTTGCATACATAGATGGAATCCGCGTGGTAGATGGGGGTCTCCACGGGAGTGGTGTCCTTCATTGCCTTGGTGGGGAAGACCTTCTCCAAGGTTCCGGTCCATGCCTTCAGAGCCTCTGCACCGGTGATGGTGACATCGCCCCAGACAAAGTTGCCGTCCGCGGTAACCTCACCCAGCCCGGTGAAGGATACGCCGGATGCCTTCAGCTGATCCAGCTTCTCCGCAGGGATCTCCGCCACAATGTTGCCAAGGCCGTTGCCGAAGAGCACTTCCTTGTCAGCCTTCAGGTTCAGGCCCAGGCCGTTGCCGAATGCCATCTTGGACAGAGCCGCCGCTGCGCCCTTGGCATCCACAGCGTATGCGGACACGATGACGCCGGCCTTTGCCAGCTCATGGATCCGGGCATACAGTTCGGAAACCTTCTCATATACGGGAAGGTCATATTCATTCTTTTCAATTGCGAAGAGTACCAGTGCATTGCCGGCCTTCTTCAGTTCGGGAGTCACGATCTCCCCGCCCTTTGCGATGTCCACTGCGAAGGATACCAGCGTGGGCGGAACATCGATATCGCCGAAGGTTCCGGACATGGAATCCTTACCGCCGATGGAGGGTAGGCCGTAGCCGATCTGAGCATCGAAAGCACCCAGCAGAGCTGCGAAAGGCTGGCTCCAGCGGGAGGGCTCCTCGCTCATGCGGCGGAAGTACTCCTGGAAGGTGAAACGGATCTTCGAAGCGTCACCTCCGGAAGCCGCGATCCTTGCCATGGACTCCGTCACAGCGTAGATCGCGCCGTGGTAAGGGCTCCAGGAGGACAGGTTGGGATCAAAGCCGTAAGCCATCATGGTCACGGTGTCCGTCTTGCCCTTCAGGGTGGGCAGTTTTGCGATCATGGTCTGGGTCTCGGTCAGCTGATTCTTTCCGCCGTAAGGCATCACGGTGCTGCCTGCTCCGATGGAGGAGTCGAACATCTCCACCAGACCCTTCTGGGAGCATTCATTGAGATCTGCCAGGGTGGTCAGCCATGCGGTCTTGCCGTCGCCCTTTGCCAGAGCCTCTCCCACTGCGGGGATGGAGTAGCTGCGCAGATAATTCTTCTTCTCATCGGGGATATCCACTGCAACGGAGGTCTCCTGATGTGCGCCGTTGGTATCCAGGAAGGCACGCTTCAGATTGACAATGCTCTTTCCTCTCCAGTTCAGCACCAGTCTGGGCTCCTCGGTCACCACTGCGACCTCCACAGCCTCCAGGTTCTCCTCGGCAGCATAGCCCAGGAATTCCTTCACATCTCCGGGAGCCACCACAACTGCCATACGCTCCTGGGACTCGGAGATGGCCAGCTCGGTTCCGTCCAGTCCGGCATACTTCTTGGGCACCTTGTCCAGGTCTACCCGCAGGCCGTCTGCCAGCTCACCGATGGCGACGGATACACCGCCGGCACCGAAGTCGTTACATTTCTTGATCAGCTTCGTCACTTCGCTTCTGCGGAACAGGCGCTGGATCTTGCGCTCGGTGGGAGCGTTACCCTTCTGCACCTCGGCGCCACAAGTCTCGATGGAAGTCACGTTGTGTGCCTTGGAAGAACCGGTGGCTCCGCCGCAGCCGTCACGGCCGGTACGTCCGCCCAGCAGGATGATGATATCACCGGGATCGGAGGTCTCACGGATGACATTTTTCCGGGGAGCGGCACCCATGACGGCACCGATCTCCATTCTCTTAGCCACATAATCGGGATGGTACACCTCCTTCACATAGCCGGTAGCCAGACCGATCTGGTTGCCGTAGGAGGAATATCCGCCCGCTGCGGTGCGGACGATCTTCTTCTGAGGGAGCTTACCCTTCAGAGTATCGGACACAGGGACGGTAGGATCTGCCGCACCCGTGACGCGCATTGCCTGATAGACATATCCTCTTCCGGAAAGGGGATCGCGGATGGCACCGCCAAGGCAGGTTGCCGCGCCTCCGAAAGGCTCGATCTCAGTGGGATGGTTGTGGGTCTCATTCTTAAAGAAGACCAGCCACTCCTCGGTCTCCTTGTGATCGCCGTAGTCCATTTCCACAGGTACGACGATGGAACATGCGTTGATCTCATCGGACTCCTCTTCGTCCGCCAGCTTGCCCTCTTTCTTCAGGCGCTTTGCGGCGATGGTGCCCAGATCCATCAGGCAGGAGAACTTCTCCGGGCGGTCTGCGAACAGCTTCGCACGGGTAGCCTGATATTCCGCGAAGCTCTTCTCGAAAGCGGCGCGGTAGAATCCCTCTCCGAAGGTAACGTTCTTCAGTTCGGTGGAGAAAGTGGTGTGACGGCAGTGATCGGACCAGTAAGTATCCAGTACCCGGATCTCCGTCATGGAAGGATCCCGCTTCTCGTCATCGCGGAAGTAATTCTGAATGTGAAGGAAATCCTTGAAGGTCATGGCAAGGCCGAGGGAATCATAGAGTGCACGAAGCTCCTTCTCGGGCATATCCTTGAAACCGTCAAAGATCTGAACATCAGCGGGCTCGTCATAAGAAACCTGCAGGGTCTCGGGCTTGGTCATGTCCGTCTCCCGGGAATCCACAGGGTTGATGCAATAATTCTTGATCTGCTCGAACTGAGCATCGGTGATATCACCCACGATCACATAAGTGACAGCGGTGCGAATGGTGGGATTCTCGTTCTCATCCAGGAACTGGACGCACTGAACAGCGGAATCCGCTCTCTGGTCAAACTGTCCGGGAAGGAACTCCACAGAAAACACTCTGCTGTCCTCGGGCAGATCGATCTTCTCCGGGAAGAGATCATCAACCGGCGGCTCGGAAAAAACAGTACGGCATGCGCGCTCGAATACGGCATCGGAGATATTCTCCACATCGTACCGGATAAAGATCCGCACCTCTCTGGCATCGATTCCGAGATAGCTCTTCAGTTCCTCATGCAGCTCCGAAGCCTTGACGGCAAAGGGCTTTTTCTTCTCAACATAGATACGTCTGACGTTACCCACTTTGATCTCCTTCCTGAGGCATATACATTATTTTTAGGTCCTTTCGGTCCACATTAGATAATACATCCCCGAGAGGTCCTTCTACAAGCATTTTTCGTTCGTGCTTTTCCCGAAAAAAAGCTCCAAAGAAGCAATCTTCTTTGAAGCTTTTTACTAATGAACTTGTTTCATATGTGATTATTCCACAACCTCAACTCCAAGAGTGGACAGGATGTAGGAAATCTGACGGTCGATCTCATCGCCGGTGATACCGATGGTCTGAGCGGTGATCCGGAGTCCCTCAAGGAGGAACATGATATTGCGGGCAGCTTCCTCGCAATTGTCACAATAGAACTCATCGTTCTCCACGCCGGTCTCCAGAAGCTTTTCAATGATCCGGGCTGCGGAATCGAACTGCTTCTTCATGACATTGTCCTTGCGGCCCAGCTTGTTCTCAAAATAGAACTCGTAAGTCGCCTGAGTCAGATTGTTCTTCTTCCGAAGGAGTTCCTTCTTCTGCTCCTGCAGGAACAAAAGCAGGATATCCGCTGCGGTGGCATCCTCAGTGATGCTGCCGGAGAAAATATCATCCGCCTCTTCGCTGTCAGCCTTCAGGACTTCCAGGAAGATCTGATTGGTGTCCGCGAAATAGAGATAAAGGCCTCCGCGGCTGATGTCGCAGGCTTCCACGATATCCTTCATGGTGACTCTCTTGTAGCCCTTCTCCATGAAGACTTCTCTTGCCTTGTCTAAGATGAACTTCTTCTTCTGAACTGACTTCTCTCCCATACCCTAACCTCTTCTTTTTGTTTCGTGTTCAGGCATTTATGCCCAGCGTCCAGTAATCGATGATGTCCTTCAGCTTTTGGACCGTCAGATAAAAAATCCGTTCGGATACGCCTTCGGACCAGAGTGTGGATCTTGTCTGCCCGCCCAGAACATACTTGGACAGGATCCCCATGACATCGTTCCAGCTCCGCCAATCGGCATTCTCGATCAGCTTACGCTCGTCATCGTGCGTCTTCAGTCCCTTGCGGGTGTAGACATAAGGATAATTCCGATCCATGAGACCGGAGCCCTGTGCCGTACGGATGAACGCCATCAGCGTGGAATCATATACCGGGAAAGGCACGGAAGTCTCTCCCAGTCCGTCGCTGTTGTATGTGGTGACGGAACTGCGGTCCGTCGCATCCTTCAGCCAGGGAAGGTACCGGAGCAATGGCTCCATTTTTGCCTTATTTTCCGTCATGACCTGGCGGAGATATTCGGTTTCCTGTTCCATGAAGACCTCCTCCACGCGGTGTTCAAACGAAGGGCAATTTGCAATCCTCTTCGCTAAAAACATGACACTCGCGTTATTTATTTTATCATATTTTTGAAAAATGTACAGAACAATCGTTACGAAAAGGCCACATTTTTTCGACGCGGCTGTCAGTTTCAATAATTCTCACTGTCCTGACCACTCTCTTCCGCCATCTTCCGGACAAATTTCTCCGGGTCCTCCTCCATATCCAGCAACACCTCCAGCGATTCCAGGAACAACCTCTCCCGATGAAACCGGTTCATCTCTACCCGGTCCATATACGCCTTAAAATGATCCACCTGCCAGACCACGATATCCGTCAAAGTGTATCCCGCCACTTCATACTTCCCCCAGAACTCCCCGGTATCATGGAAGTAGGCTAGCTCCCTGAGTACGCCCACGGAATTGGTGATTCTCCCCCAGAGCGTCTTACCATATTCTTCCCCTTTGCCCGCTTGCTCCGATAGTGCGAGTACGAAATCGTGTAACGCATTCATTGCGTTTCTCTGCTCTTCTGTCCAATTACTCTGATCCATATTTGGTCCTCCATCCTACTCGAGTCGGAACGACTGTGATTTCCACGAGCAGAGCCCTGTTCGACGTCGGTACTTAGGTGCTGTCCTTTAGCACCTTACGTACCGCTACGTCGAACAAGGGAATGCAAATGTCTCTGCGACGGAAACACAGGAGGATCCGGCGAGTATCTTGCCAGGCCCAAAGGGCACCAGGCCAAAACAAAAGCGGGTGTCGCAAAAGCGACACCCGCAGTGAGCAGGGGAAGAGGGGATCGAACCCCCGTTAACGGTTTTGGAGACCGCCGCACTACCGCTGTACTATTCCCCTTTAACGTCGGTGCTTTGCACACCGACGAATGACATCTTACCATGTTTTCGGCCGGATGGCAAGCACATTTTTAAAAGGCTTTATCCATGGCCTCCTGCACATTGGCAACGCCGATCACCGTGATACCGCTGTTCTTTTTACAATCTGCTTCGCAGCTCTTCGGAACCATCACCGTATCAAACCCGAGACGCTCCGCCTCAGCCACTCTCTGCCTTGCCATGCTGACGCTCCGCACCTCTCCGGACAGACCCACCTCTCCGAAAGCAACCAGCTTCGGGGACAAAGGCCTGTTGCGGAAACTCGACAGGATCGACAGCACAATACCAAGATCCACCGCCGGCTCCTGCACCTTCAGTCCCCCGGTGATGTTCACATACGCATCGCAGTCTCCCAGCCGGACTCCGCAGCGCTTCTCCAGCACTGCCATCAGAAGATTCACCCGATTGAAATCCGTGCCCGTAGACTGCCGTCTCGGGATCCCGAAATTACTCTGGCATACCAGCGCCTGGATCTCGATGAGCAGAGGTCTCGTGCCCTCCATGCTGCAGGCCACAACACTTCCGGCCGCATCCGCCGCTCTGCCCTCCAGCATGAACTCCGAAGGATTCGTCACCTGGACCAGTCCTTCTTCCCGCATTTCAAATACGCCGATCTCATTGGTGGAACCGAACCGGTTCTTCACCCCCCGAAGGATCCGGTAGGATGCATGTCGGTCTCCCTCAAAATAGAGGACCGTGTCCACCATATGCTCCAGCACTCTGGGGCCTGCCACCGTGCCTTCCTTGGTCACATGGCCCACAATAAAGATGGAGATCCCGAGGCCCTTTGCCAGGCGCATCAGGACTCCCGTTGTCTCCCGCACCTGGGATACGGACCCGGGTGCGGAAGTAACTGCCTCGTTATACATGGTCTGAATGGAATCGATCACCACCGCCTCCGGCTTTTCCTTCCGGATGGCATCCTCGATGACCTGAAGATCCGTGTCGCACAGCAGAAGCATCTTTGAGGAAAAGGTTCCGATGCGGTCCGCACGCATGCGGATCTGGGCATTGGATTCCTCTCCGGACACATACAGTACCCGGTGTCCCGCCTCCGAGAGGTTCCGGCACACCTGCAGCAACAGGGTGGATTTACCGATACCCGGATCACCGCCCACCAGTGTGAGAGATCCCTGGACGATACCGCCTCCCAGTACCCGGTCCAACTCGCCGATCCCCGTAAGGAGCTTGTCCTGCTCATCGATGACCACCTCATTTAATGCGGTCACCGCAGCCTTGGGCTCCATCCGGGAAGATCCGGAAGCTCCCGAACCGGAGGAAGGTCTCACCGTCTCCTCCACAAATACATTCCATTCTTTACAGGCCGGACACTGTCCCATCCACTTGGGGGACTCGTATCCGCAGTTCTGACAGAAAAATACTGTCTTAGTCTTGTCTTTTGCCATCTTAAGCCTTGGCCACCTTGATCTCTACGGGTGCTCCTCCGCTCAGCTCCACGCTGATGGAAAGCTTTCCGCCCAGTCCGGTCTGTACCTTGCCGGTAGCAGTACCGTTCACGGAAACTTCGTACTCCGTATCATCCTCCATACCAAGGGTGATCTGAGCATCTTCCGCACCGGATACACGGAACTCCATTCCGTCCTCCGTCTCCCGGAAGTTCTCAACCTTGGTTCCGGGCACAGACTCATACACGAAGAGTCCGTTCTTCTCCAGCTTGGTGATGTCTTTGAAAGTCTTGACTTTCAGGAGATCTCCCTCATGGGGATAATCCTCCAGTTTCGCCTTCTCGGGAAGGGTGTAGTCACCGAAGCTGACAGACCCGTCACTTTCCGTCCGAAGCAATTCCACCTTAGCCATAATGTGTTTTCCTCCAATTTGTGTGCTATAGCTCTGTTTTTTTATGCTTTGACCTTAAAGGTCACTTTGTCATTGCGATATCCCACGGAGACAGAATCCCCGGGTGCCACCCGCTTCGCCAGGATCTCTTCTGCCAGCGCATCCTCGATGACATTCTGGATGGCTCTGCGGAGAGGTCTTGCACCCATCTTCTTGTCGGAGTACTTCTTGACGATGTGCTCCTTGATGGAGGCGGTGAGGGTAAGCTTGATACCCATCTGCTCCTCACAACGCTTCGTCAGCTGCCTGCCCAGGAGCTCCACGATCTGCTTCATGTTGTCGTCCGTCAACTGATGGAACACGATGATGTCATCGATACGGTTCAGGAACTCCGGCTTGAAGGAGCGCTTCACCTCTTCCATCACATTGGACTTCATCCGTTCGAAATCCTTCTTCTCGCTGCTGTCCGTGGCAAATCCAAGATTCTTGGGATCCACGATACGCTGTGCGCCCGCGTTGGACGTCATGATCAGGATCGTATTCTTGAAGCTGATCTTCCGGCCCTTGGAATCTGTGATGTGGCCGTCATCCAGCACCTGCAGCAGCACATTGAACACATCGGGGTGTGCCTTCTCGATCTCGTCGAAGAGCACCACGGAGTAAGGATTCTGACGAACCTTGTCCGTCAGCTGGCCGCCCTCCTCGAAGCCCACATAGCCCGGAGGGGAACCGATCATCTTGGAGACGGAATGACCCTCCATATACTCCGACATATCCACACGGATCAAAGAATCCTCCGATCCGAACATTGCCTCTGCCAGCGCCTTGCTCAGCTCTGTCTTACCCACACCGGTAGGTCCCAGGAACAGGAAGGAACCGATGGGACGCTTGGGATCCTTGAGTCCCACTCTGCCTCTGCGCATCGCTCTGGAAACGGAAGACACTGCCTCCTCCTGACCGATGACTCTCTTGTGCAGGATGCTCTCCAGCTTCAGCAGCCGGTCACTCTCCTTCTCCGCCAGCTTGGTCACAGGGATCTTGGTCCACTTTGCCACCACATCCGCAATGTCGTTCTCGTCAATGCGGTGAGAGTATTCCTCCGCCTGAGCGTTCTGCTTCTGACGGAGTTTGTCCAGTTTATCCAGAAGCTTTGCCTGCTTCTCACGGATCTCGTGAGCCTGCAGGAATGCCTCCATACGGATGGACATTTCGATCTGGCGGTCCATCTTCCCGATCTCGTCCAGGATCGCCTTCTCCTTGTCCGGGCGGTCCATGCTCTTCAGTCTCGCACTGGCTGCGGCCTCATCGATGAGATCGATAGCCTTATCCGGCAGGTTGCGATCGTTGATATAGCGGGCGCTGAGTCTTACAGCTGCCTCCACGGCTTCCGAAGAGATCTCCACATGGTGATGCTCTTCGTACTTCACCTTCACGCCCTCCAGGATGCGGATGGCCTCCTCCACGGTAGGCTCCTCCACGGTGATGGGCTGGAATCTGCGCTCCAGTGCCGCATCCTTCTCCACATATTTCCGATACTCCGCGATGGTAGTGGCACCGATGAGCTGAAGCTCGCCTCTCGCAAGAGAGGGCTTCATGATATTGGAGGCATCGATGGCTCCCTCTGCCCCTCCGGCTCCGATGAGAGTGTGCAGCTCATCCAGGAACAGGACCACATTGCCGTCCTCTTCCACTTCACGGATCACTTTCTTAATTCGCTCTTCGAACTCTCCGCGGTACTTACTGCCCGCTACCATTCCGGAAAGGTCCAGGGTCAGGACACGCTTGTCCTTCACAGTCCGGGGCACATCTCCGCTGACGATTCTCTGAGCCAGGCCCTCCACCACAGCGGTCTTGCCCACGCCGGGCTCACCGATGAGGCAGGGGTTGTTCTTGGTGCGGCGGCTGAGGATCTGGATCACGCGACGGATCTCGTCCTCCCGTCCCACAACAGGATCCAGCTTGCCCTCACGGGCCATGGCGGTAAGATCCCGGCTGTACTGGGCCAGCATGCCGCCCTTTGCCTTGGGTCCGCCTCCCCGGGGAGACAGATCCTCCCGGGCAAGATCCGGGTTTTCGCCCATAGCGGACAGGGTGTCCGCATAAACTCTCTGATAGTTGACGCCCATGGTGGACAGCAGGCGGACTGCCACATTTTCTCCCTCACGGATCAGTGCCAGAAGGAGGTGCTCCGTCCCGGTCTCCGCAGAGCCGAAACGCTCTGCCTGTGCATGGGCTTCCGCAATGATATTTTTCGCTCTGGGAGAGAAATCCGATCCCGGGCGCAGTGCCACGTGGGTATCGAAGGAGATCATCTCCCGGATCATCTCAAGATAACGCCCCGGCTCCACTCCGTTCTCCCGGAGGACTCTGGAAGCGATGGATGTCTCATCTGCCAGAAGGCCGGCCAGAATATGCTCCGATCCCACATATCCCTGGTGCATCTTACCGGCGATCCTGGTGGCTTCCGCCAATGCTTCGGAAGCTGCTCTGGTAAATTTGTGCTGCATGAATGTATCCTCTTTACTTACGGACCACAGGTCCCGTTACTGATAGTTCTCGTAGATCCGGTCGATCAGATCATGCATCTCCTCCCGGGAGATGTTCTTACACATGCCTCTGGCCACAACCATTTCCAGGCTGCCCTGAAGCTCCGCCAGAGCCTCCGCATGATCCGCGTCCACAGCGATCACGGCCCCGCGTCTGCGGTCCACTTTAACATAACCCTCCTGTCGCAGGACGGTGTATGCCTTGTTCACGGTATGCATATTGATGCCAATGGTGTCTGCCAGCTGACGAACGCTCGGAAGTGCATCCCCCTCGTGAAACTGCGAGGTGGCGATGCCAGTGATGATCTGATTGCACAGTTGGAGATACAGGGCTTCATTGCTGTTGAAATCGATCTCAATGACCATACCGCATCTCCTTCCGGCAGAAAGAATTGCTAAAAAGAACGACCTTTCTGTTATATCGATCATATAACAGAAAGGTCGCTGATGTCAATGATAAGGTATTACTTCTTGTCGTCCTCATCCCAGTTCAGGAAGCCGAACTCGAACTCATCATCATCGTCGGTGAAGTTCTTGGATTTCCACTTCTTGTTCTGCTCGTTCTGGGTCTTTACGGCAGCTTCGCTCGCGGAATCACGGACCACATTACGGGTCTCCTGCTCCACTTCATTCTCCAGATCGGGGACGTTCTCGTTTGCAGGCTGCTCGGTGCGAACGGGGCGCTCCTGAGCGGGTCTCTGGCCGTTTACAGGTCTCTGGCCCTGAGGTCTCTGTCCGTTTGCTCCTGCGGGTCTCTGACCCTGGCCGCCTTCCGGTCTCTGGCCGTTTGCGGGACGCTGTCCCTGTCCGGGTGCAGGTCTCTGACCATTTCCGGGCTTCTGGCCCTGTGCCGGTCTCTGGCCCTGACCCTGTGCGGGTCTTGCACCTCCGGGACCGGGTCTTCCGGTGCGCTGTGCCTGGCGGGCACGGCGGTTTCTCTCAGCCTCTTCGAAGGCGATCTTGTCGGTGATCTCTCTCCATTTCAGATAGAAGAAAGCGGCGCCGCCCACTGCAGCGATGGCAACAATGATAAAGATGATCAGAACGACACGAAGAGTCTTTGCCTTCTTGTGCTCTGCCTCGTAAAGTGCGATGTTTGCATCGTTCTTGTTGAAAATCTCCTGGATGTTGTACTGAACACCGTCTTCCATGTTCAGCAGATACCATCCGTCTTCGCGCTCCTGGGTATCCCAGACCTTGTTCTGAACGGGAGCGGACTCAACGGGAGCGGTGGGCTCCTCTGTGGTCTCGGTGGTCTCGGCAGTCTCCTCAACAGGAGCGGTAAGCTCGCCTTCCAGAGTGACGAAATCGGATCGGATGTATCCCACAACGGATGCATTGTTCTTGATGAACTCGCTCAGATACCAGACATTTCCGTCCAGACCGGTCTTGGTGCCGGTAACAGTAAGTGCCAGTCCGTTCTCAACGGTGGTCACGATGGAGCTGGAAGTGGATGCATCTGCCCGGACACGTACCGACTGTCCGCCGGATACGGTAGCGCTCACAGGATTTACCGCATTCACACCCTCGGTGGTCACGGTGTCGCCGGTGGAAGTGCTGGTCTCGGTGGTCGTGGTCTCACTGTTGTTGGGAAGGGCGCTGACGCTTCCGCTGGTGGACACGAAGTCCGAACGGACATAGCCCTTCTTGCTGGCATCGATATAGATCTGATACCAGGTGTATCCGTCAGCTCCGGTAACGGAACCGATGATGTCGATCTTGTCACCCTTTACCACGCTGGCAAGGATGTCACTGGAGGAGCTTGCCTCGCTTCTGACATTGACGGACTGGCCCGTCACGGTGCCCTCCTGTGCGTGGCTGACGATGGTGCTCACTCCGATGCTCACCATCAGGAAAACCACTGTCATTGCTGCCAGAAGTGCGCCCCGGCAGATCCGGCTCTCCCCAAATCGTTTACTGTTTGTCATGTTGTTCTCCTCTTTTCGTACTATTTTGCCTCATCAATGGCTTTGCCGATATCGTGGCGCATGTACTTATTTTCAAAGGATACCCACTCGGTAGCTTCGTATGCTTTCGCCCGGGCCTCTTTCAGGTCCCTGCCCAGAGCGGTGATACCCAGGACTCTTCCGCCGTTGGTCACGATCCGCCCCTGTTCATCAAAGGCAGTTCCGGCATGGAAGCAGAAGTAATCATCCCTGCCTTCGAATTTCTCGAAGCCGGTGATGGGGAATCCCTTCTTGTAGCTTACGGGATATCCATCACTTGCCAGGACCACACAAACCGCCGCATTGTCTTCGAACTGCAGATCCACCTGATCCAGAGTCCCGTCGATGCAGGCCTCCATCACGTCGATGAGATCGTTCTTCATGCGGGGCAGTACCACCTGTGCCTCGGGATCGCCGAACCGTGCGTTGTACTCCAGCACTCTGGGTCCCTTCGGTGTCAGCATCAGGCCGAAGAAGATAACGCCCTTGAAGGGTCTTCCCTCCTGTGCCATGGCATCCACCGTTGCCTGGTAGATATACTTCCGGCAGAACTCATCCACCTCAGCCGTATAGAAGGGGCTGGGGGAGAAATTACCCATTCCTCCGGTGTTCAGGCCCTGATCTCCGTCCTTTGCCCGCTTGTGATCCTGCGCGGAGGACATGATCTTGATGGTCTTGCCGTCCACAAAGGACAGTACGCTGACCTCACGGCCCGTCATGAATTCTTCGATGACCATCCGGTTGCCGGCTGCGCCGAATTTCCGGTTGGTCATGATGGTGTCCACGCCTTCCAGCGCTTCCTCCAGTGTATTGCAGATCAAAACGCCCTTGCCCAGTGCCAGGCCGTCTGCCTTCAGCACGATGGGGAACTCCGCCTTGGTCTTCAGATACTCTCTTGCTGCCTCCGCATCATCGAAGTTCTCATATGCTGCGGTGGGGATGTTGTACTTCTTCATCAGATCCTTGGAGAAAGCCTTGCTTCCCTCGAGGATCGCTGCGTTCTTGCGGGGACCGAATGCCCGGATGCCTGCTGCCTCCAGCTCGTCCACCAGACCGCCCACCAGGGGATCATCCATTCCCACGATCACCAGATCGATGGCCTTCTCTTTTGCGAAAGCGACGATCTTGTCAAATTCCATGGCTCCGATGGGAACGCACTCTGCCAGAGCGGCGATCCCTGCATTGCCGGGTGCGCAGTAAAGCTTCTCCACTTTGGAGCTGCGGGAGACTCCGGTGGCAATGGCATGCTCTCTGCCGCCACCTCCTACGATCAATACTTTCATAATCTCTCCTTATCTGTGAACCACGCGATTGCCCTCCAGAGCAATGCGATCATTTGCAATGTCGTCGATGGCCTGCGGAAGCAGGACCCACTCGGCCTGTTCCATCACTCTGCGCTGCAGGATCTCGGGGGTGTCCCCGTCCTCCACCGCAACCGCCTTCTGGGCGATGATAGGCCCTTCGTCCATTCCCTCATTCACAAAGTGCACCGTGGCTCCGGTGACCTTGACGCCTCTCTCCAGTGCCTTCTCATGCACCTTCAGGCCATAATAACCCACTCCGCAGAAGGAAGGGATCAGGGAGGGATGAATGTTCACGATACGATTGGAATATTTCCGGACCAGTTCCTCCGGGATCCTCACCAGGAAGCCCGCCAGCACGATGAGATCCGGACCGATCTCGTCGATCTTATCCAGAAGTGCCTTATGGAAATCCTCACGGACAGCGTACTCTTTGGGAGAGATCACATAGGCGGGGATGTTTGCCTTCGCCGCTCTCTCCAGACTCTTTACGCCGGGATTGTTGCTGATCACGCCCACGATCTGTGCGTTTGTGACACTACCGTCAGCAATGCGGTCGATGATGGCCTGAAAATTGGTGCCTCCGCCGCTGACCAACACTAATACCTTCAGCATACAGTAACGCCCTTCTCTCCTGCCTCGGTCTGTCCGACGATATATGCCTTCTCGCCTGCAGCTTCCAGAGCCTTCAGGGTCTTCTCCGCATCGGCGGGATCCACTGCCACCACCATGCCGAGACCCATGTTGTAGGTGTTGTACATCATCTGCTCTTCCACGCCGCCCTTCCCGGCCATCAGTTTGAAGATGGCAGGGACTTCGTAGCTGTCCTTGCGGACCACTGCACGAATGCCCTCGGGAAGCATTCTGGGAATGTTCTCATAGAAACCGCCGCCGGTGATATGGCTGCAGCCCTTGATCTTCACACCTGCGTCCTTCACGGACTTCAGTGCCTTTACATAGATCCGGGTAGGAGTCAGGAGGCACTCGCCGAGGGTCATGCCCAGCTCCTCATAATAAGTATTCATGCTCTCTTCGGTCATATCGAAGATCTTGCGCACCAGAGAGAATCCGTTGGAATGCACTCCGGTGGAAGCGATGCCGATGAGAGTATCGCCGGCCTTGATGTTCTCGCCGGTAATGAGATCTTTCTTATCACAGACACCCACGGAGAATCCGGCGATGTCATAATCATCCTCGGGCATCATACCGGGATGCTCAGCAGTCTCACCGCCCACCAGGGCACAGCCTGCCTGCTTGCAGCCTTCCGCAACACCCTTGACGATGTCTGCGATCTTCTCGGGGATGTTCTTGCCGCATGCGATGTAATCCAGGAAAAAGAGGGGCTCGCCGCCGGCACATGCCACATCGTTGACGCACATTGCAACGGCATCGATGCCGATGGTGTCATGACGGTTCATGAGCATTGCCACCTTCAGCTTGGTGCCCACGCCATCTGTTCCGGACAGAAGAACGGGTTCCTCCATATCCTTAAATGCAGATGCATTGAAAGCGCCGGAGAATCCTCCCAGGCCTCCCATGACTTCGGGACGCATGGTCCCTTTTACATGCTCTTTCATCAGTTCCACAGAGCGGTAGCCTGCTTCGATGTCCACGCCGGACTGCTTGTAATCAAGTGCCATTTTATCTCCATTCCGGATCCATGCGCATGCCGCGCAGTCTCCTAAAAAAAAATTTACTTTTCCAGATATGCCTTGTAACCGATCTCCTGTAGCTTTGCGTCCTTCGCCTGCACCTGATCACAGAGCTTTGCACTGTATGCTTTCAGGCGATCCAGCAGTTCCGGATCGGAGGTTGCAAGGATCTTCGCCGCCAGCAGGCCAGCGTTTGCTCCGCCGTTAATGGCAACGGTTGCAACGGGGATGCCGGTGGGCATCTGTACGATGGAATACAGGGAATCTCTTCCTCCGAGGCTGGTGGTGTGCATCGGAATACCGATGACAGGCATGGGGAAGATGGCTGCGCACATTCCGGGAAGGTGAGCCGCCATACCGGCTCCGGCGATGATCACCTTAAAGCCCTTCTCCTCCGCAGTGCGGGCATACTCAAAGAATACGTCCGGCTCTCTGTGGGCGGAAATGATGGTCATCTCAAAGGGGATGCCCAGTTCCTCAAGAATGTCTGCTGCTTTTGCCATAATGGGCATATCCGAATCACTGCCCATCACGATCCCGACTTTTGCTTTTTCGCTCATATAATCTCCTATCGGTGGGCTCCCGAAAGATGCCCACACTCTTCTTTATCTTACTAAAAAGTGAAACCCCTTGCAACAACATTTAGAAAAAAATCACTCGTCCAATGCTACATTTAGTGGTTCGGTACCGGGAAGGACAAATCTTCCGTTCTCAAGAATGGGGATCCGGGATTCGTCCGCACGGACTGCCGTCAGCTCTCCCAGTTCCTCATAGGGAATGGTGATATCCGTATGGCAGTTGAAGTAAGCCTTGGCGGGGTTGGTCTTCCGCTGTGCGGAGATCTCATTCTCACGGGCCACGATCTCCTTGCCGTCCGGATTGTAGACCACCACATCCTCCGCATGGCTGTAGCAGGTGTCGCCCACTGCAAAGTGAGGACCGGTCTTCTCTGCGATCAGGATGGGCAGCTTGCTCTCCACCCCATACTTCCGGGCCACGGTATAAGCCGTGGTGTTGGTGCCGATGGCGAACTCGCCAAGAGGCAGGGTCTTGTGACGGAACAGAAGATTTTCCCGGATGTAGTCCAGGTTCTTTTCCTCTTCCTCAAAATTGGTGCAGGAATAATCCGTCACCTTGCCGTCCTCGAAGGTCAGCTTCAGATTCCGGAACTCCAGACCGTTGAGATACACTCGGGAAACATGGAGCGTACCGTTGGTACCTGCCAGCTGCGGCGAAGTAAATACCTCGCCCACCGGGATGTTCACGTCCGCCACGCAGTTTTCGAAGATGGTCTCCTTCTCCGGATCCCGCAGGCGGAACAGTTCCACATGCATATCCGTCTCGTTGACGCCGCATCCCTTGATCTCGCAGTACTGCGCCTGATCCAGGGCATCGATCATGACCTTCTGAATGTTGCGATACTTCATATAATCCAGGGTGTTGATCCGGATCACTTCCCGGAAGAACTCCTCGTAGCACTCCACCGTCTTCTCCGGAAGTGCCTCCATGATATCCGGCACAGGGAAGGAAATGATGGTAAAGCTGCTCTCCTCCTCCGGCATGTAGCGGTCCATCATCTCGGTGCTCTTGGAACGAAGCTCTACCTGCAGCTTGTTCTGATCATCGGAAAGTCTGCAGGCCTCCTTCTTGCTCTGGGGATCGAAATCCGCTTCGCCGAAGCTCTCCACCAGCGCCGGTCCCGCATTGGCTCTCAGCGCCTCCTTGAAAGCTTCGCAGGCAGCCTCATCCGACTCCAGAGTGCGGGTGATGTAATTGCGATCCAGATACAGTGCCTTATCGTCCTTGTGATCGAAATCATACTGACGGTTAGCGGCGGTTCCGAAGACATTTCTCGCATAGATGGATCTGCCGTACAGAACGCTGGCAGCCCGTCTCCGGGTCACCATCTGCAGGCCCAGCTTCTCGAAGTTTGCTCCCGCCTTCCGGATCATCCGCTCAAAGCCGATGGGGAAGTGCACGGTGACATTGTTCTTTTTGGAAAGGTCCTTGCCCGTGACTTCGAAGCCGATGCGGAAGCCCTCGGTGAAGGTGTCTGCCATGGTATCCACGGTCTCCTCCGGAAGTCCTGTCATAAATGCGGCAAGCTTCTCCTCATTGTCCGTGATGTATTCGCCGTAGGTATAAAGGTAACGGGGATCGGAAAGATCCGCCTCCATGATCTGCTCTCTTCCAAAGCTTGCCCTGGGATCCGCATAGCGGCCGAAAGCCTT
>JAEEGL011759781.1_pt1 | contig 17548 bp, 15 predicted proteins | sample 9134231 | NCBI WGS metagenome assembly JAEEGL01 (sample SAMN16246548, study PRJNA631951) | gut metagenome | biome: gut microbiome; feature: rumen; material: fiber-attached | host: Bos | place: Iran: Karaj | collected 2018-10 | reverse complement strand
GTTAGCCCCTGCGGCGGCGCGGTAACGCCCAGGCACAGCCTGTCTCCGGTAGTAAGCGCGCGCTTAAAGCAGCCCTGTTCGATTTTGCCGCTGCCCACACCTATCAGTGTGCCCGCTATGATCCTGACCATGTTGTACAGAAAGCCCGTGCCGTATATCCGCATTTCCAAAAACGGAGATCTTTCTTCCAGGCTGACCCATTTTATCTCCCTGACAGTGTCTTTCGCTTCGCTGCCGCTGGCGGCGAACGCCGCGAAATCGTGCCTGCCCGAAAGCGTTTCGGCTTCCCTGCGCATGGCATCGGCGTCCATGGGATATATGACGTGCGCGCTCAGGTTCCTGTACAGCGCACTGGCGTGGGGATGTGCATAGAACAGATACCTGTATTCCTTGCCGATCGCGGAAAACCTGGCATGGAATTCGTTGCTCACATGGCTTGACGCCCTGACCTTGATATCGTCAGGCAGCATCGTGTTCAGTGCAAAACTGAATTTGTCGGCAGGAATGCGCGAAACCGTATCAAAATGCACGTTCTGCCCCAGCGCGTGCACGCCTGCGTCCGTGCGGCTCGCGCCGGTAACGGTAAGCGCCTCTTCGCCTGTAAGCTTTCTTATGGCTTCTTCCAGCACCTGCTGCACGCTGACGGCATTTGACTGCCTTTGCCAGCCGCTGTATCCGGTGCCGTCGTATTCGACCAAAAGCCGTACCCGCCGCATCATATCACACCGATGCCGCTTCTGTTGGTCAGGACTATCAGCCCGATAAGCGCGATAAGGCATATAAACGCCTGCAGATCCCTTAGTGCATACTTTAGCGGATGCATTTTCGTGCGCCCTTTTCCGCCTCTGTAGCAGCGCGCCTCCATTGCCATAGCCAGTTCGTCCGCACGGCGGAACGCGCTCACGAACAGCGGCACGAGCAGCGGAAGCAGCGCTTTCGCCCTTTTTATAAGGCTGCCGCTCTCAAAGTCAGCGCCCCTGGCTTTCTGCGCCCGGGTTATCTTCTGCGTTTCTTCTATCAGGGTGGGTATGAAGCGCAGCGCGATGGACATCATCATCGCAAGCTCATGCGCCGGAAAACCTATCTTTGCCAGCGGCGAAAACAGGCTCTCAAGCCCGTCTGTCAGCCTTATGGGCGATGTGGTCAGCGTGAGCAGCTGCGTGCCCGTGACAAGCAGTATCAGCCTGAACGCCATGAACAGCGCATTTTTGATGCCCTGCACGCTTATGGACAGTATGCCCCACTTCCACAGCGGGTCTTCCCCCGGGCTCATGAACAGGTTGAGCAGAAAGGTGATCACCACTATCACGGCGATGGGTTTCAGCCCCCTGAACATGAACTTGAGCTGTATATGCGCGACCTTTGCGCACACAAAAATGTACGCGACTATGAGCCCAAAGCCCAAAAAGCCCTTGGACAGGAACACACACACCAGGAAAACTATCGTCAGCAGTATCTTTGTGCGGGGATCCAGTCTGTGAATGAAACTGTCGCCCGGGAAATACTGCCCTAAGGTTATATTGTTAAACACCTTTTTCTATACCGCCAAGCTTGTTCTTTAACTCTTCTATCAATCCGGCCAAAGTGTATATGCCGTCGCTTATGGCTATGCCGCGTTCCCTCAGTCGTTTTGAGAGCAGCGCTGCGGAGGGCGGCTTAAGCCCCATGTTCTCCAGTTCCTCGACGCGCGAGAATACGTCCTGCGGCGTGCCGTCCATCACTTTCCGGCCCTTTTCCATCACGATTATCCTGTCGCACAGCCGCGCCACGTCATCCATCGAATGTGACACCATTATTACGGTCGTACCCTGGGCGTGGATGCGCTTGATTATATCCAGTATTTCTTTCCTGCCCGAGGGGTCGAGCCCCGCGGCGGGTTCGTCAAGGATCAGCACTTCCGGTTTCATGGCGAGCACGCCCGACAGCGCCGCCCTGCGCTGCTGACCTCCGCTGAGTTCGAAAGGCGACTTCTCCCAGTTTTCCTCCGGAAGACCCACGAGGTTGAGCGCGTCTTTTGCCGCCTGTACGCTTTCGGCTTCGCTTTTGCCCATGTTCCCGGGACCGAAGCTGGCATCCTTTAGCACGGTCTCCTCAAACAGCTGGTATTCCGGATACTGGAACACGAGACCTACTCGCCGCCTGAGCGCCGACCTGTTCTTTGAAGCGTTTATGTCTTCCCCGTCTACGAAGACGCTGCCGGAGGTGGGCTCTATAAGCGCGTTAAGATGCTGTATGAGCGTGGACTTGCCGCTGCCCGTATGCCCGATTATCCCGACAAATTCGCCGTCTTTAATTTCAAGGCTCACATCGTCCACGGCCCTGGTCTCGAAAGGAGTGCCCGGGTTGTATACATATGTCAGGTTTTTGACATCAAGCCCCACAGCTTAGCCTCCATTTCGTCCATCGTGAGTATGTCCGTGGAAATATCCGCGCCTGCTTTTTTGAGTTCCCAGGCCAGATATGTCATATCCGGGACTTCGAGCCCCAGAGATTTTACCATTTTTACGTCAGAAAACACCTCTCTGGGCGTGCCCTCCAGAGCGATCCTGCCGTCGTCTATGATAACAAGGCGCCGGCAGCGGGCAGCTTCTTCCATGAAGTGCGTTATCCAGATCACCGTGACGCCCTGACTGTTCAGCCTGAGCGCCAGCTCGAATATATCTTCCCTTCCGGAGGGATCCAGCATACTCGTGCTTTCATCGAATACAATGATATCGGGATGCATGGCTACGACGCCCGCTATCGCGATGCGCTGCTGCTGACCGCCGGACAGCATGTGCGGGGCACTATTTGCGTACTGCTCCATGCCGACTATCTTCAGCGCTTCGGCTACGCGGCTTTGTATCTCTTCCGGCGGCAGCCCCAGGTTCTCGCAGCCGAAGGCTACGTCTTCCTCGACGATCGTCGCGACCATCTGGTTGTCAGGATCCTGGAACACCATGCCGCAGCGCTTGCGCGTTTCATACGCGTCATCATCGTTTTCAAGCGTTTTGCCAAACACGGATACCGTGCCTTCCGTCGCCCGGAACAGCCCATTCAGGAGTTTGCCAAGAGTGCTCTTGCCGGAACCGTTCCTTCCCAGCAGGGCAAGCATCTCGCCTCTGTTTACACTCAGGCTTATATCCTTCAGCGCATATCTGTCCGCGCCGTCATATTTATAACTCGCGTTTTCGATCTTGATCGCAACAGTATTATCAGGCATCAGTTTCCTCCCGGCAAACACAGTAATTATACCATAACCGCGCGATTAAATAAACCCTTTGCTACATTAATTATATTGAAAATCTAATTGAAGCTGGGATACGCTTCGTTTCGCTTTTTCATGTATATAAACAGTATACATCCGTTAATCTGCCGCAGCGCGAATCGCATCCCGGCAGGTTCATAAAACGCAGATAAGCGCATTCAATAAATATTTATCGTATTACGATAATTTTTTGTTGACATACGTGTGTGCAGGTGATATAATGCAGGCATAAGGAGGCGAAGAAAATGGAACATCGGAGAATATCATGCATGCTGCTGACCGCAGGTGTGATCGCTTTGCTTGGCGGCGCGGCGCTTTTCCTGGTTTATGCGCCCGTAGCGGCAAACGAATGCTGTCTGGCTTATCCCGATCTGTCTTTCCTGTTTTGGCCCGGGCTGATCTATCTTTGGATAATCGGTCTGTTATACTGTATGGCAATGTTCGAGTATTTCAGGATCACCCTGCGCATAAGGCAGGACCGGTCCTTCTGCCGCCCGAACGCCGTTGGTCTTAACCATATCGCGCTGTTCATGAACACGGCAGGTCTTCTGTGGGCACTGCTTCCCTTTTTGCTCGCATTGGTTTACGGTATCAGCATGGGGCCATCCGCTTTAGTGTTCCTGCTTGCCGCAATGGCGAGTTTTGCTATGGGGCTTTTGGCATGGGCTCTTGGCAAACTGCTCGCCCGAGCCGTCAAGCTGAAGGAAGAAAACGATCTGACAGTGTGAGGTGCGTATATGATCCGTATAGATCTTGATGTTATGCTGGCGCGCCGCAAGATGAGCGTTACCGAGCTCAGTCAGAAAGTCGGCATCACCATGGCGAATCTTTCCATACTGAAAAACGGCAAGGCAAAAGCCGTGCGCTTTTCTACCCTTGACGAGATCTGCAAGGCGCTGTCCTGCCAGCCGGGAGATATACTTGTATACGAGGAAGGAGTGCAGCAAGATGGAGAATGACTCTGCCCTTGACCTTAACAGCATCGATTGGGAAAAGGAGAACAACTGTGCCCTTGTTCCAAAGTTTGCCCTGCACAGACCGGACCTGTGTATCCTTTCTGCGGCCATTTTGGCCGCAGGGTGCTATTTTTTTGCCCATTTTCCGTATATTTCCACTTCGAGGCATCATCTTCCGGGCATAGGGCTTACGGTCTCCCACCTGTTTGTCGTCTGCATGTTCCTTTTAGCTGCCCGGCAGAAGGGCCTCCTGCGGCTTAAGCACAACAGAGGCGGAGCGTTTTTGCTTGCAGCTTCGGTATGCATAGGCGCCTGTTATGCCATATTCGCCAACGACGCCCTCAGGCTTATGAACCTGCCGGTCCTGGTATGTACGACCGCCTTCGCCATGTTCTCTTTAACGGGCGTAACTCCTTTCCCCGCATTGACTTCACAGTCACTGTCCCTGGGACTTAAAAAGCTTATCCCGTCATGCTTCCGGCACTTCCTGCTGCCGTATAAAGCGGCGAGATATGCGACAGCCGGAAAGAACAGACAGTTTTTCAGGCACCTTTTTACCGGTTTGGCGATAGGTCTTCCAATAGTGTTGCTGGCGCTTTGCCTGCTTTCCAGCGCCGACGCCGTGTTCGACTCGTTTGTATTCAAAGGTCTGAAATCTCTGGGAGATCCGGATATCGGTTTCATCCTGCGCTTGCTCCTTACTCTCTTGGCGGCATCGTGCCTGTTTTCATTCATGTATGCTTCCATGGCAGATATCCCCTTCGCATCTGCTCAGAAGAAGCGGTTCAAAGCATCCCACGTCACCCTGATGACCATACTCGTCATGCTGGGCGCGATATATGCGCTGTTCGTGTATATACAGTTCACTTATCTGTTTTTCGGTGCCCGGACAGCGATACAAAACACCGGATATGCCGATTACGCGAGAAACGGTTTTTTCCAGCTGGTGGCGCTTTCGGTGCTGACGCTGTGCCTCATCATTCCATTTCTTTCCCTTTGCGAAGGGAATAAAGCGGTGCGTGCGCTGTGCGCGGTCATATCCGTGCTAACCTGCGTTATAGATTATTCGGCTTTTTTCCGCATGAGGCTTTATATCGCCGCATACGGTATGAGCGTGCTCAGGCTTATAACGCTTTGGGGCATGCTGATGATACTCTGCGCTCTGGTCGCATGCATGATAAAATGCTGTGCGCCAAAGATCCGTATCTGCCCCTGCCTGACCGTTATAGCGCTGTTGACCTGGATAGCCCTAAATTTCTCAAACGTCGATAAGCAGGTGACCGTTTATCAAGTAAGCGCATTCAACAAAGGCTCCGTAAGCCGGCTGGACACCGACTACCTGTCAGGTCTCTCTCCCGATGTGCTGCCCGTACTTGCGAGGATCGAAGACCCTTTGGTCCGGGATAAAGCTGTCGACGCCGTTACATCGCATTGGTCGGACAAATATCCCGTGTGGTATGACTGGAGCCTAAGCTGGGTAAAGTATAAGGATCGGTATGCAGACAGCCCCGATCACGCAGGCGAAGCTGCTCACTCGTCAATCATGAAAAGATAAAAGAAGAAGCGATCCGAATATCGGATCGCTTCCGTAAAGTCTGGGTGGAGAGATTTGAACTCTCGGCCTCTTGAACCCCATTCAAGCACGCTACCAAGCTGCGCTACACCCAGTCAAATGATTTCTCACAAGCAAGGGTTATTATAACTCTGATCATACCCTTTGTCAAGCGCTTCATATTCATTTTACAAACGCCTATACATTTAACCTTAATTTTTCTTGCGTTCAATCGCCCCGGGTGATATAATAATTCTGTTCGCAAGGGGCATTAGCACAGTTGGTAGCGCGCAACGTTCGCATCGTTGAGGTCAGGGGTTCGAATCCCCTATGCTCCATAACAAAAGCACGCATAAGCGTGCTTTTCTTTTTTCATTGCTGCTTATTGATCCGCATCTCGCTTTTCCGGTCCGCCCTGCATGTCAAATATCGTTTTGAAGAGTTCCCCCGCAAACAGCCAGTGCATCTGCTCGTTCGGATGGTTCACGTGGTTTGCCAGCAGCCGCGTCACATCCGCGCCGCAGGAGTACAGTTTTTTCCACATGGAGTAACAGTCGCAGAACGGTACGTTTTCCTGTGCGCAGAGCCCGGCAAGCGCAGTCATGTACATATCCATGGTGCCGTTGTTCTGATACTTTATTATTGATTCAAGTATGCCCCTGATAAACGGATCGGTGTCTTCTTCAAGCAGCCGCGTGCCTATCATATTGGGAGACATGCAGATCATTTCAATGTCTTCTTCCTTAAGTCTCCTGAAAATGCTTCTCATGTGCCCTATATATTCTTCCAGCTTTTCGGGACCGCCGCATACGTCGTTAAGCCCGAAGCATATTACAGCCAAGTCCGGATTAAACGAAATAACGTCCCTTTCCAGCCGTTTCAATCCTCCGCCCGCGTTATCCCCGCTCACTCCGGAATCTATGATGTTTACCGGGCACGCGGGAAACACGTTTTCGATCATCTGCTTAAGCAGGTGGTGATATGCCCTAGCAGTTCGGTATTCCGTTTCGATGCTTTCCGGCCCGGTTTTGTACAGTTCAAAACAGCCGTGCGTCACACTGTCGCCCAGAAACACCATTGTGACAGAACGGTTGCCAAATTGATTTACGCTTTTTTCTGCGATCCTCTGCGCGATCCTCATATGCCGATCCTCACGTTTTCCGATATTTGCAAATGGATTATAGCAAAAAGATCCGCCTATATCAAGCTTTGGCAGGATTTAGGGTCATGTCCGCAGAAATTAGTAAAAACACATTAAGACAAGACAGTCTTTTGCAAGGAAGGAGTTTGCGCCATGAATCCGGAATACAGGATAATACCCGCCGGGGGCCCGAACGACGGCATCCTATTCGTCGATCACAGCATAAATCAGCGCAGCGGTCACCTTAGCCACGCGATGACCGAGTACAGCAAAGGCTGCGTATTTGCCCTGTGGTCCAACTGCTCAGGTACACGCAACAAAAGGGGTCCGGGTCACAACGGGTTCGGCTGGCTCGAATACTCGACCTCCCGGGATATGGGCGATACCTGGTCCGAAAAGCGCATCCTTCAATACTCCATGGACTGCCTGCTCAACGAGCCTTTTACCGTATCCTGTGAAAAAGCCGTCTCCCCCAGGGAAAACCGCATAGTGCTTTTGTGTATCCGCAACGAAAATCCCAACGGCTGGGAACCGTATCTGACTCCCGTAGTGCTTATCAGTGACGACGCGGGTCAGACCTGGAGCGGCGCCAAGGAGTTCTGCGGAGAAAAGGGCAGGATATACGACGTGCTAACAGACGAAGGCGATATTTACGTGCTAATGCTGGCAAACGACGATTTCGCCTGTTCAAAGCCGGAGCACAGGTATCACATATACAAAAGCAGTGATGCCGGGGAAAGCTTTTCTCTGATAGGCGAACTGCCGGGAGATTACCTTAGACACGCATACGGCGCCATGACCGTACTGCCCGACGGGCGTTTCGCGTGTTACAGCTACAACGAGAAGGACGAATTCAATCTCGATTACTGGGTCAGCGACGACAAGGGAGTTAGGTGGACTTACGCCGGCAAAAGCTACTGCGCCCGGCGTATCAGAAACCCCCAGATAGCCAGAATAAACGGCGGCTATATACTCCACGGCCGTTCCGGCTGTCTCGACGACAGTCTGCCCATCAACTTCGTTCTTTACACCGGCACCGACGGCGTACACTGGGACGGCGGCACCGTCCTGTGCGACAGGCACGGTCCGGGCGCGTACTATTCAAACAACCTTGTGATGCAGCGGGATGACGGCACTCAAAGAGTGCTTATCCAGTCGTCTATCCCTTACGACAGGTGCAGGGTCAATATCGCCCACTGGATACTCGAAGTCGGAAAGTAAAGTCAGCCGCAGCTGCCTGTGGCGATCAGGAACAGCGCCAGATAGTATGCGCCCATAAGCAGCCAGCTGTACGCCCTGCCCGACAGCTTCCCGAACATCCTGAGGAACAAAACCGTATCGGAAAAGGCGAACAGCAGTCCGCCCAGCGCCAGCCAGGGTCCGCCGTCTATACTCATCGCGGTCATAAGCGCCAGCAAAAAAGCGTAAAGCACAAAACCCCACAGGGGCGCCTGTTGGGGCTTATCTTCTTTGGATATTACAAACAGCAGGCAAAGCAGCGTAAACACCAATACAAAACATACCGCGCATGCGATCCCGTGGCTGCGGGCTAAAACATGATAGAGTATAAAGCATACATGCGCCGCGCCGAACAGTGCCGCGCCAGGTATCAAAGCATGCTCCAGCACCGCGTCCGCAAACACGCATAAAGCGAGCCCGGATACCGCAAGATATTTACCGGCATCCGCGTTTCCCTTGATTGCCAGATAAACTGCCAAAATGCAGGCGCAGGCAGTCGGCACGCATTTATATACGGTTTTCAGAAACCCCTTTTCGCGGCTCGTCATGTACAGCACGAAGAACAGCGCAGCTATCAGCATCAGTATTACCGTCAAAACGCCACTTCCTTTTTGAGCAATAGTCCCGGATCCATTGTTTCCCCGCAAGTATTCTACCACACTTAAGGCGATAATAACAACCTCATGATCCCAAGCTTCCGATCGTTTTGTAGACTTTGCAAATCGCAAGTGTTATAATCGCCCCGTAGATTCTTTATAGCAAACTCTTCATACAGGAGGTCTAATCATGCATCCGTTCGGCAGCGACCTGATCGATCTCAAGTATAACGGCATACCTCTGCGCTCATTGGATATCGAAAAGACCGTTAGCGCCTCCGAAAACGGCGAAGAAGTGATCCGCCGGACTTTTGACGGCCTGGAAATCACGACTTTTTTCAGGCACATCGCCGAGTTCGATGCATTCGAATGGCGGAACACGCTGGAAAACAAATCTTCCGATACCGGCCGGCTCATCTCTGAACTGTGGGACTGTGCGGTGTCGCTGCCGCTCCCCCATGACGACGACCGACACGTCACCGCCTATCTTCCGCGCGAGGAAGAGTGCGCCATGCTGTATTCCCCGAGCGGCTCGATCTGGTCCGAGAAGGAGTTTTTCGACGAACCCGAACTGACCACAGCCGACCACACCGGCGGAATGCTGTTTCCAGGCTGGAAAAAGCGGTTTACCGCTTACGGCGGGCGCTCATCCGATGGCAAGGCACCCTTCTTCAATATTCACAAGGGCGATAAAGGATATATCATAGCCGTCGGCTGGAGCGGACAGTGGGCATTCGAATGCGAACGCACAAACGACGGCATAATACTGAAAAGCGGCATAGACGGCCTTGGTTTCCGCATGAACGGCGGAGAAAAACTTTCCACAAGCTCGGTCGTAATAATGGCTTACAGCGGCAGCTTCCTGGACGGTCAGAACAAATGGCGGCGGCTCGTAAGGAAGCATTTCTCGTTGACAGGCAGACCCGGTCGGCTTGAGCACGGTCCCCTCTGCGCCGGGATATGGGGCGGCATGCCCACCCGCAGCGTTCTGGAAAGGCTGGAGGTCATTGACAGGCATAAGCTCCCGTTCGAGTATATCTGGATGGACGCCGGTTGGTACGGGGACGGAACGCAGCCTTCTCCCGACGAATTCGAAGGCGACTGGGGCCAGCACACGGGCGATTGGCGCGTGAACCTGAACTACCATCCTGACGGGCTTAAGGATGTCAGCAGAAAAGTGCACGAAACCGGACGCAAATTCCTTTTGTGGTTTGAACCCGAGCGCGTTATAGACGGCACTCCGATAACGCTTAGCCACCCTGAATACTTTCTGAAAAAAGAAGGCAATAACAACCTGCTGCTGGATCTCGGAAACGAAAACGCGTGGAATTACTGCTTCGACACATTAAGCGGTATGATCAGCGAGTTGGATATAGACTTCTACCGTCACGATTTCAATATGCAGCCTCTCGACTACTGGAGCGAAAATGACGCTCCGGATCGCAGCGGTATCACTCAGATAAGGCATATAAACGGCTTGTACCGCCTTTGGGACAGTCTTTTACAGCGTTTCCCCCACCTTATGATAGACAACTGCGCCAGCGGCGGCAGGCGCATAGACATAGAGACGTTAAGACGTTCCGTGCCTCTGTGGCGCAGTGACGCCATGTGCCCCGCAGATTTCAGGCCCGAGACCGCCCAATGCCATTCACTCACCTTCCCTATGTGGCTGCCCTACTCCGGCACTGGCGCGGGCAGACAGTACGACACGTACCGCATACGCAGCTGTTACAGCAGCTGTCTGACCGTCAATTACGCCTTTTCCCAGCGCGACGCGTTCGGCGACAGCCCCGAAAAGCTCGACTGGATCTCAAAAATGCTCGGTGAGTATCTGAAAGTCAGGCCTTATCTGGACGGCGACTTCTATCCGCTCACCTGCTTTTCGATCTACGACGACGCCTGGACAGTGCTGCAGTACGACTGTCCCGAAAAGAAAGCCGGGATAATACTCTCTTTCAGGCGTCCCAAATCGTGCTTTGACCGCGGACGCTTCGAAATACGCGGAGGCGTCGGAGCCGAAGAATACACCTTCACCGACGCCGACACTCAGGCAAGCTTTATTTCGCACGGCAGGGAGATAGAAATAGAGCTTCCCGAAAAGAGAAGCTCAAAACTGCTGTTTTATAAGTATAGCTGAGATCATCCGAATAGCTTGGGGTTTTCCAGCACCATAGCCGCAAGCAGGGAACTCGACCAGCCGTAATCCCTGATCACCTGATAGCGCACCCGTGTGTCATACGGTTCTATAGGTGTGCCCTTTCGCGGTATGCAGCGCGGGCTGATCATACCGTCCGGATCGTACATCTCGTATATTACGCCGTCGGTATGATAAAAACGGCTGATCTCATTTACCGTAGCGAGTATTATGGCTTCCGCCTGTTCGGTATAACCGTATCGCTTGAGCCCTGAAGCGATCATGTAGTTATAGTTGACCCACACGGCGCCGCGCCACATGTCAAGGCTGAAGCTTTCGTCGTTCCTCGCCACGCTGGGCACGGGCAGGTATGTGTTGAATGTGGATCTGTCTTTGAGCTTTTCGGACAGTACGCGCGCAGTATCCTCGGTGCACGCTCCCACGAACAGCGGCAGGAACGACGCGGCGGACTTGACCTTGTGGAACGCCCCGCCTGCCGGCAGGCGGTCGTAATAAAAACCGTCTTCCGCATCCCAAAGATACTCGTTTATGCGCTTTTTCAGATCGTTTGCGGCTTCACGCCACAGTTTTTCGTCACCGTTATTCAGCACCGCGCAGATCCTGGACATGGAATCCGCTTCGTTCAGCATAAAACAGCTGAAATCCAGGCAGTCCATGCTTGATACATCGTCAAAGCGTGGCGAATTATCCATGCCGCTCTCGTCAGCCCGGCAGTTTTCGGACTTGGTGTTCACGTGCCAGCAGTACAGACCCGTAGCGGGGTCAAGCCGGTTCAAGGTGTTCCAATTCAGGTATTTTTCCAGTCCCGGAAATGCCGTTTTTAGGAACGCCTCGTCTTTTTCCCGTTCATAATACTTCAGCGCTCCCCAGGCCAGCAGCGGCGGCTGGGTCACGTCGGAAGTGAAATTCGGGCGGGCAAGGTGCGCCATAAAACCGTCGTCACGCTGCGCATCCAGCACGCTTAAAAGAGAGTCCCTTGCCAAAGTGGCATCCAGCACGAAGTTTCCCAGACTGTGAAATACGCTGTCCCACAGCCACAGCCAGCGGTGCGGCAGACGGTTGGGCGTGGTCCAGCGCTGGCGGAACTGCCCGTCCGCCGTATATACCTGTGATTTCATCACCGAAATGCTTTTCAAAAACGTGCGCTTTAAGCGTTCGTCTTTCGGCGCAAGCGGTTCAAACCCTTCCAGATACTTTATCCTTTTGTCAGCCAGCTCTCCGACCTGATCTCTCGTGACCGGCACGAACCCTCCCAGCGAGAACGAGAAGACCGTAACGGCGCCCAGATCCTGTTTCCAGAAATGGAATGAAGAAACTCCGCTTTTAAATACCGAACCGTGCTCCGTGCGCGTTTCGTTTATCGCTCTTAGGGATCTGAGCTGTACGCGTCCCCGACCGCAGAAGCCGACGATCGTCTGCTGGTCCATGAACGTGAACACTGCGGGAGACTCTTCGCCCTGGGCGTCTTTCAGCCTGGCGCTTATCACGTCGGAAGCCACGACATCGTAGTATATGTCTTTTATGCCGTCAAGCACGACGTACAGGTCAAAGAGTTCCTGAGCATGTATCCTCACGCCCAGCAGATCTCCCAGCAGGGAAGCATTCAGGCAGCTGTAGACCCTGCATTCCCCTTCGAGTCCCGAAAACGCAAACAGCGCTCCGCGTCCCCACACATTCGGAAGCTTCATTTCAAGTTTCCTCCGTTACAGTAAATCCTTTATAAAAACCATTTTCGTGTCTATATTCCACGGATCGTCTTTTTTTATGTCGAACATCCTGCCTCCACGCAGGCGTTCCCTGTCTCCGCCCGGGTCGTTGTCGCGGCAGCCGTAAGCGTGATAGCCCGCGCTGCCGTCGTAGCCCATGCGGATGCCGCAGTATGTGCCGTCGAAGGTATTGATGTGATCGTGTCCCGCAAATATGGCCTTTACATCGCCTCTCTGCAGTGCAGCGGCGAATAGGCCTGAGTTTATCTCGGACGCGCTGACGCGTTCGTTGTACTCTCCCGTCGTCTGCGTCCGGTTCGAATTCAGCAAAAGCGCGTTGTATTCAGACAGCGGAATGTGGATCGCCATGAGCGAAGGAAGCTTGCGCCCCAGCAGCTTTTCTAGCTTTACGGAACTGTTCCAGTACCACATGATCTGCTCAAAGCGCACAAATTCCCAGTCCGAACCCGTGCCCAGCCTGCCCGGCATCAGCAGGTCCCAGTACAGGTCGCCGGCGTATCCGAAGTCTGCAGAAGGCGTTTTGAAGTCCTGGTGCGAGTCCAGCGCCCAGATGCCGAATACTGGGGCATCGTCGCCGTCCAGCACGGGCAGGAAGTAATTTCCGACTCCGGGCAGCGCTTTGGGACCCGCTTTGCTCACGCAGAACGGGTATTCCTCATATATTTTCTGCTGGTATTCTTTTGAGACCTTCGGTGATATGTCATGGTTGCCAAAAATGTGAGCCCACGGTATATGCCTGTCTTCCATCGGGCGGGCGATATCTTCAAGCAGGACTTTGAATTCTTTTTTGGTGGCTTTGCCTGTCGTATTGTCGCCGCCCAAAAGCACAAGGTCCGGCTGCTGCGAATCGATGAGCAATTCGATAGCTTTAACGGTACGCTCGTCCCTGTCGGGCGCGTAGTGCATATCGCTCATCATCAGTATCCTGAAACTGCCGTCCTTTTGGAACCTCAGCGGCAGTTTGCTTTTGTACATATCTGGCAGGTTCATGGATATCCTCCGCGCCTCGTGCTTACTTAGAGGTTATTATCGCGTCTTTCGCAATTGCAGCTTTCTGCTGGGTGGGGCCGTAGTTCGCCGCGCCCGCGTAAACTACGTCTTCGGGCTTTGGCAGCACCTTGTGTTGTTTCAGATCTCGCTGGAACAGGCGCAGATGCTCGCCGTGAGGCAGTATGTCAATCACGTCGCATCCTCTCCACAGCACCTTGTATTCCCTTCCGGCGCAGAACTCTTTTTTAAGCGCGGAGCGTATCGGATGGCTCAGAATGACCTTTTGCCCCGCCTTTACTTTCCCGACCGAGATCAGGCCGTCACGCATCTCAAGATCCGTCTCTTTGCCGTCAATAGTTACTTTAAAAGTACCCTTCATGAACGGGTATACCCGGAAGCAGACCCAGGCATCCCGTTTTACCGTGATCGCCAGTTGCCCTTTCTCGGGATAAGCGCTTTCGAGCATATAGTCATCTGTCTGCTTGTCCAGAGGGATGTTTACGCAGAAAGTCCCGTCTTTTTCGGTGACCGCCCTGTCCCATACCATCGCAAGACCCACGGGGGCTATGCCCGCGCAGCAGCCCGCTATGGAACGGAATTTGGACAGGGAGATGCTGTTTGGCAGACTGCCTCCGGTATAGCCGCCGATCATGCGGGAAGATATGTTTTTGTAAGTTATCCCGTTTCCGTCGGCGCGGGAATTGTCGTCCGTTACATATCCGGAATAGGATATCTGGTTTTCCGCAAGCTGGTTCCTGGAAAACAGCACCACATCCGTCCAATACTCTTCGAAGCCGCAGTCTATGAGCTCAAAGGCGCACTCGATCATGTCCTTTATGCAGCAGGTCTCGCAGTGCTCCTCGTCCATAGGATGCCATCTAGCAAATTCGGGCACCCAGCCAAAGGAAGAAGATATGGACCTTACATACGCGTAAATGCCCCGCGCTTTCTGGATATACTCGTCCCGTCCGATAACTCTGCCCAGCCTGACGAGCCCGCTGGCAAACCACATCGAGGAATGAACGTGGCCGAAAAAGTTCATGTCCCAGGAAAAGTACCTGGACGGACCCAGGACGTAGTTGGCGATGCCGCAGGCAAGGTCCAGCGCCGTTTCGTCTTTCCTGAGCTCATATCTTCTTACCAGTGAATGCAGCATTATTGAATTGCGGATCGCCTGTTCTCCCCTGCCGGTATGCCGCGTAAGGTCAAAGCCGCCGTCCTGAAGATATACGTCGTTGGGAAACTCGTATATGGGTTCCGGTTCGTTCATGTCTCCGCTCCAAAACGTGCGCACTTTACGCTCTATCACAAGAGACCTCAGTCCCTTTATCAGTCCGGATATGCGCGCTTCTATCTCTTCATCGTCGGGATACTTTTCGCTCAGCCGGTTAAGTGCGGGAAGTATATAGCCCATTTCATGGAAAGACGAGTGCATCGTGTGCGTCCACGGATATTTATTGTGGAAGCGAAGTCCGTGCTCTCCCCAGCTCGACATCAGGAACCGCTTAAAGCTGTCCAGCACGTCAGAGCCCTCCCGTGTGTTCAGCACGCGCATGGAGCTGTCCAGTCCTTCATACCAGGAGCCCACAAGCTCGGCGTCGTCCACCCGGCAGTGGGCGGCTTCCGCGGGCTTCTTATTCGGAAGGATCAGCCAGTACGGCAGATGGTCATTGTTCTCATCCACCATGCCCGTCAGATAATTCAGGCTTCGGCGCGCCATGGCAACGGGATCGAACTTCTGATAGCGCATTTATATGCCTCCCAGTTTATTCTGTTTTTATTATACACTGTTTGTTAAATAATGCGTATACATCCATTAAAATAATAACATACATTTAACCATCAAATACTTGGCGAATTGTCCGCTTTGATATATGATATATATTGTTATTGTGTAGTCAATCTTACTGCTTCAGACATATTTCCACGTATAATGGCAGGTGAAAGCGGTTGTCGGTTCAAGCAAGGACAGTTTTAAATCCGCGCATGCGGAGCTTTCTAACCCGTGTCAGGCAGCATAAGCTGCATCTGGTAATGATTCTGCCTGTGCTGGCCCAGTTCATCATATTCAAATATCTGCCTTTGTACGGCGTGACCCTGGCTTTCAAGGATTACCACATCCTTGAAGGCATTTCTTCCAGCCCGTGGGTCGGTCTGTTCAATTTCCAGAGGCTGTTCAGTTCTTTGGATTTTCTCAGGGTATTCAAAAACACCATCGTGCTGGCTTTGCTGAACTTCGTGTTCGGTTTCCCGGCGCCTATAATCCTCGCGCTTATGATAAACGAACTGCGCGGCAAGGTGTTTAAGCGGGTCACCCAGACGATCTCCTATCTGCCTCATTTCGTTTCCTGGGTCATCCTGGCGGGCATTTTCATGGAAGTGCTCTCCCCTTCCCGCGGTCCCATAAACGCAGTTATCAAAGCGCTTGGGTTCAGCCCGATATTCTTCCTTGGCAATCCGGACTGGTTCAGACCCACGCTGGTCATTACCAATATATGGAAGGGTCTCGGCTGGGGCTCTATCGTATACCTTGCCGCGCTGGGCGGGATAAACGAGGAGCTTTACGATGCCGCGCGCGTTGACGGCTGCGGACGTTTCCAGCGCATACTGCACGTAACGCTGCCCGGCATCCTTCCTGTCGTCATCATCATGCTCATCCTGGCTTCGGGTAACCTCGTCAGCGACAACTTCGACCAGGTCTTCAACCTTCAAAACGACGGCGTTATAAACAACGTCGGCGATGTGCTCGGCACATACATTTACCGCACCGGTCTGAAGAGCCTGGATTACAGCTTCTCCACTACCCTTGAGCTGTTCAGGAACGTCATTTCCCTTGCGCTTGTGATGTCCACCAACAAGATCAGTAAACTGGTGGGCGAATACGGGCTTTGGTAGAAGGAGGCAGGCGCATGAACGCAAGCAACGTGAAAGACGGATATATAAAAAAGAAAATGCGTCCTTCCCACGTATACGAAGGCCGCGGCGAGTGGCTGTTCCAGGGCACGCTCATCTTTATCATGGTCGTGCTGTCGATCACTTTCCTTTACCCTTACTGGCACGTGCTGGTAACTTCGCTCACTTCTCCCGACGCCGCGGAAGGTTCCGGCTTCAAGCTCTGGCCCAAAGTGTTTTCCTTCGACTCATATATACAGATGTTCAACACAAAAACGCTGTGGACGGGTTATAAAAACACTTTGATAGTCGTAGTGATGGGCTGGGCTGTGTCCATATCCCTGAACATCCTCGGAGCTTACGCCTTGAGCAAAAAGACGCTGCCCTTAAGAGGCACGTTTACCGGCATCATAATCCTCACCATGTTCGCTCAGGGCGGCATGATCCCAACTTACCTTGTGGTCACCAAGACCCTGGGCATGAAAAACACCTACTGGGCGGTCATACTTCCCCAGTGCGTGTCGGTCAGCCATCTGGTCATCATGCGCAACTACTTCATGAATCTGCCGCAGGAACTTGAGGAAGCGTCGATAATCGACGGAGCCAATTCGTTCCAGGTGCTGATAAAAGTGATACTCCCCCTGTCCATGCCGATGATCGCCACGATCAGCCTGTGGGTCATAGTCAGCAACTGGAACGCCTACTTCAACTGCCTGCTGTACATTACGGACGCTTCAAAATACGTGCTGCAGATCATCATGCGCCGTATCATACAGACCGATTCCAAGGAAATGACCTATGCCGGCGAGATCGCCGACCGTCTGGAAACGGATACAGTCACGCTCAGAGCGGCTTCCATAATGCTTGCAACAATACCGATCATCTGCGTCTATCCGTTTTTGCAGAAATACTTCGTTAAGGGCGTGCTTATCGGCTCCCTTAAAGGCTAAATTGAATTCTATACGCTTTGCGTGAGAATTATAAAACAAGGAGGTCATATCATGAAAAAGCTTCTGTCCCTGGCATTGGCGCTTGTGATGCTCATGAGCTTTG
>JAEEGL016126866.1_pt1 | contig 17549 bp, 22 predicted proteins | sample 9134231 | NCBI WGS metagenome assembly JAEEGL01 (sample SAMN16246548, study PRJNA631951) | gut metagenome | biome: gut microbiome; feature: rumen; material: fiber-attached | host: Bos | place: Iran: Karaj | collected 2018-10 | reverse complement strand
TATTATAAAAAAATTATAAGCACTCAAATAGAGTGCTTTTATTTTACCCTGAAAAGAGGTCGATATATGTTTTACTGGATACTTTTAATCATTGTTATAGCTCCAATGGTAGCAATAGCACTGGTTAATAACATTAGTAATGAGGACTAGCAATAGTCCTTTTTATATTAAAACTTAATAATTAAAATTTTTACGAAAGAGAGGAACAAACAAATGAAAGTAAAAATCTATTCTGTTGCTGATATTTTAGAACGAAATATCAAATACTTTGAATTAAGGAAAGTAGAAAGCAACAAAGAGTATCGTTTAGAGTGGTTAGAAAAATCACTTAATAATGATATCAAAGAGAACTTGGACTTTTGGAAAGACAATGGTTGCAAGTATCTAGCAGTATTCTTACATACTAATTATTGGCAGAAGCCAAAAGATAATTATATGTTTACTGAAGAAGCATACTTTTTGAAATACTATTGCGAACATACATCAACTGTCATGTTCTATCCTGCAGATATGATTTATTCTAGGGGTAGTGAGTGGGTTGTTGAAAGTCCAGAATACTTTAAAATCGAGAAAGATGAAACGGAAACAGCTTTCTTAATCGATTTAACAAAATAATTAGGGATAGAAATATCCCTTTTTATATTGTCTTTTAAAAGAGATTAGACGTAAAAGAAATCCTGCTCTTATTATTTAATTAAATTTTAGAGATGCAAAACTCGTATAAAAGCGTAGAAAGGACAAAAGAATGAAAAGAGAATTTTTAAAAGGTTTAGGTGTACCTGAAGAAGCAATTTCAAAGATTATGGAAGAAAACGGAAATGATGTTGAAAGTGCTAAAAAACCATTGCAAGCTAAGATTGACAGTCTTACAGCTCAAAATACTGAATTAACCACAAAATTAGATGGTTATAAGGATTATGATGATTTAGCTAAGTATAAGGCTGACTCTGTGGCCAAAGAGGAGAAACAAAACAAGATTGACTATCTTAAGTCTGTTGGTTGCAAACATCCTGATTTATTTGTCGATAAAGTGGATTTCACTAAAGGCAAATTCAATGCAGAAAAGAAAACTTATGAGGGATTAGATGACAGTGTTAAGGGTTTGAAAGAACAATATGCTGAAATGTTCGAATCAAATGATAACCCTAATCCAACTAATGGAAGTAATGATATTACTCTAGGTGCATTAGGTGATGGAAAAGGAAATAATCAATCTAATTTCAATCAAGAATTCCGTAATGCATTTGGAATAAAATAAGGTCTATAAAAAAATAATAATACTGGAGGAAAATTAAAATGTCATACGTAGATCAATCAAAAATTCAAACATTATTCAAGCCTCAGTTCATTAATGAGGTATTTGAGATTGCTACAAAGCAATCATTCGTTTTAGGTAAAGGTACTAGATTACCTAATATGACTGGTAAGGATATGGAAATGGATATCTTATCTAACTTACCTATCGCTTATTGGGCTGGTGCTGATACTGCAAAGAGAAATATTACATCTTTAGCATTAAAGGGTAAGAGAATTCATGCAGAGGAATTAAATGTTATTATTCCTATTTCTAAGAACTCTATCGCTGATTCTAATGTTGATTTAGAAAAAATCATTAAGGAAAGATCAGCAGAAGCAATTGCTAAGAAATTAGATATGGCTATTATTACTGGTGCTGGTAAGCCTGCAGGATTTAGAGAAGGCTTAATTCCTTCATGTGTAAACTATGGTGCTAAGGTTTCTATTGATTCAACAGCAAAGGTTCCATTCTATGATGCAATTGATAAGGCTTTAGCTAAGGTTGAAGCTTCTGATTATGAAGGTAATGCAATTGTTTCTAATTATGCTGCAAAGTCATTATTTAGAAATATGACTGATACAACAGGCCAACCTTTAGCACAAACTGAAATCGGCGCTTTATCTAGAGAATTTGTCGCTAATGGCGCTTGGGATGGTACAAAGGCAGTGGCTTTAGTTGGTGATTTAAAGCAAATTTATTATGCTATTCGTCAAGAAGTAACTGTTGATGTATTAACAGAAGGCACAATTGAAAATCCTAATGATGCAACTGAAAAGTATAATTTAGGTCAACAAAGAATGATTGCTATCATGTTAACAATGAGAATGGGTTGGGAAATTCCAAATCCAGTATCAGCATATAATGAAGGCAATGCCAATGCATTCCCATTCGCAATTATTCAAACTACAGGTGCTAATACTGAACCAGCTTGTACTTTAACAGTAACAGTTACGAATGATGCATCTACACCTGCAGCAATTGAAGGTGCTAGAGTTACAGTAGCAGGTCAAGAAAAGTTAACTAACTCTTCTGGTGTAGTTACATTTAAGGTAAATCAAGGCGAAGATTACTTAGTGGCTGCAACTGCTGATAATAAGAAGCCTACAGCTGATGTTGTTACAGTTGGTGCATCTGCAACTACAGCTACTTTAGCTATTACTTTAAAGGCATTTAAGGTAAGAAACTAGTATAATGTAATAATTAAATAATCGGGGCAAATGACTAAAATGCCCCGATTATCAATTTTTATGGAGGTGAAATCATGTCATATGATTTAACTTATAGTGGTAATATTGTTACCAAAGAAGATTACTTGCAATATGCAGGTTTAGATTTAGATGTTGAATTAACATCAAGAGTTGTAAATGATGTTGGAGATAATCCTTCAGCAAGATTTATAAGTGCAATAGAAAATTATTGTAAAAGTTATTTATTGGAAAATTACAATTGGGATGGAATCATTAATGAGGGAAACCAATTGAATAGATATAAAAAGGGTATACTATATCAAATAGAACATATTTTAACATATGGCAATTTGACTATTGCTGAAAAGTTTGTTGAAACCGGTCAAATAATTACTAAAGCCGAGCTTAATAGAATTAAAATGAGTGATATGGCATTAACCGAGTTTAGATTAGGTGGTATGGCTAATCTTTGGAGGTGTTAGTATGCAATTAGGATATTCTAATACTGATATGACAGATCCATATCTATGTTTTGAGACACATAATGCCTGTAGAGATTATGTATTTCATCAAATTAATCCAGGTCCTAGATTTTATGCAAAGGATTATATCGATTTTGAAACAACAAATGAAATACATAATGGTGTTTCTAATGTTGATATGAATACATTAACAATCATAACTAATGCAATGTTAGATTTTAAAAATGATTACCTAGTATTATCATTGAAAGATAACAAAATATGGAGAATTCAAAAAGTAAAAGTTATGGATGATGGTAGGATGAAGCGAAAAGCTATGAGACCTCGCAAAAGAACAGTATTAACCTTAATAGGAAGTGATATCGATGAATGGAGATAGCATCCAAACAGAAATTGATAGAATATACACTTTATTATTTTGGCAGCTTGCAGCACAAATGCCAAGACCAACAGGACACAATGAGCCGCATCCATATTCAGAGGGAGCAATGTTAGCAGGCTTTAAAGCTGATAGAACAGTAGATGGTTATAAAATAACAATGTCTGCAGGTGTTGGTTATAGTGCACTTGCTATGGGTTTCGATTCATCAGGTAATAGAAGAACTGCAAGAGGACCACATGAAGCATTGAATTTTGCCACTGTTCCTAATGCTATAAATATGATTAAACGAATTACGGGGGCTAAGGAAATATGACAATAGAACATGAAACAATAAGAGCATATTTTGAAGAAAAATTGCGATATTACATTGATGAAATATCAGAATTACAGGCACAAGATATACTTGATAATTTAGTAGTGGCTAATGAATCTATCGATAAAAAAGATAGAAAGAGAGTATCAGTAATTCTTAAGTTCTTACCTGCCACAAATACAAATGGGGTTGTAGATATACCAATTCAATTATTGGTTGATGTACAAACTGATTATTTAGATGAAGTATTTAATGCATTACAAACTTTAGCATATGATCTTAATCAAACTATAGATGGTAAGAAAATATCTAATAACCCAGTAGAGTATGAATATAAGTTCAAACAATTTTATAGGACTCCATTTGTTCTTCAAACATTTGAAAATGGTGGTGCTTATAAATATACTATGGTTTCAATGGATGTGAGATTTGTTGTATTTACAAGTATTGCCGTAGCTAGTGATATGAAGTTATCACTCACTTGTACAATAGGGTCACCTGGTGATGAAGATACGGACACTTACGATGAAGATAGTGACGAAATACTAGAATTGAATACGGCTCTTTTAAATACTGTTTTTCATTTAGAGAATAGATTTGATGGAAGAGTATTTCAAAACCAACCTAAGCAAAGAAATAGTAGAAATAGCTATAATCTAAGTTTATCGCTTTCTTATATTAGGAATATTGAAGACACACTTCAAAATATATTTTTTACTCGAAGTGACACTAATGCTAGATGGGTTATAAAATACAAAATGGGTAATTATTATAAGCAATTCAAAGCTAGTATTCAATCGTACACAGATACGGTTTTAGTTTCTGATGTTGTTAAAACTACAGTAGAATTTGTTTCTGTCGGAGGTGACTAATCATGGCTGAATTAAATTGGTATATTAGTGCTAATCCAATAGCAAATAACGATTCAAATGGTAGTGGATCCAATGATAACAATTTGGGTGGTAATACGCCTAATCAAGAGTCTACCAACGGACAACAAAACAAATCATTAGCGAGAAGTACGGCTCAAATCTTAGCTGTATCAACTGCTAAGCGTTCTATTAGTTATTTAACTTCTAATGTAGGTAAATATAGTGGTAATTCCCGTAATCAGACAATAATGAACAATATAACAAAAATGGCAGGATATGCTGTAGCATTTGCTGTAAATCCAGCGCTTGGAGCCGCAACTGTTGCCTTAGATTCAATAACTTATGGAATAAATTTAGCGTATGAGCAAAAAATGGATAGAATACGTTCTAATCAAGCTAAAGCTCGAGCAGGAGAGGGAGTTGGATTAAGAAGATGACATTTACAATTAATTCGATAAACGTTATAGATGACTTAATCGAGGGCTCATTAAATATTCAGGATAGATGTGATACATCAATTGCTCAAGGAACTTGCCAACTTTATACCAATAAGATAGTGAAGAATATACCGCCTTATACGTTATGTTCTATAGATGGAGTATCTTATTTCATATCAAGTGAAGCAACACAAGATATGATTAATGCAGGTTATTGGACACATGATTGTACCATTTTAGAATTAACAGCAATACTTCAATGTTATATTCTTGGCACTAAACGTTTTAGTGCTAGTGCTAATCATCAAGATGGAGATAAAATAGCTATGATAGCAAGAATCATAGAAAGTAAATATGGAAATCTAGTAATAAGTACACCTGCAGGTATGACTGCAAATCACGAGTTTAATTTTGGTTCAGGAACAACAGTTCTACAAGCATTGACAGAAATAATGACTTGGTATAATTATAGACCAAAGGTAACAAGTGTTTTATACGGTACTAATGTAAGTATTCAAATATCAAAAATCTCATTAGATGGTAACCAACCACATACATTAGATTCAACCAAAGTATTGTCTAAAGTCTACAGACAAAATGTAGATGATTATGGAGCTATACTTGAATCTGAAATGCAAAATGTAGTTGATAGAACTGATATTGTAAAATTTAATGGTTTAACTTGTAGAAGCGAGGACTATGTATATAATTCTGATAACGCAGTTTTATTATTGCCAACTAGAGTAGAAGAAATTAAAAAGTTAACTTGTAGAAAGACTGGTGAGTGGTTTTTTGATGTTTCTATAGTGTTTGATAATTTATCACAAAGCAACATCGGAGAAACTAACTGGAATAATATAGGATTATCAAGTGATGCTGATAGGATGTGTTCTCAGGCGAAGACTTGGGAACAATGGAGAGAAATATTAGTTAATAGTTTTATGGATATAGATGATGAAACACCTACCATAACTTATATTTGTGATAAATTATGGGAAGAATTCTTTGAGTCTAAGGGTTTCGTATACGATTCGTTTAAAACGACAACTTGGTATATTTGGAATAGACCTAATGCTTCAAATGGAGATACTAAATATAGATTTACTCCAGCTCCAACAACTTGGGCTAATGATAAAGGAAGAATTACAACACAATATACTGACATGGCAGCAGACTTGGAACTTAATATAATGGAAAAGGGTAAATGGGAAATATTAGAAGCTAAAGAAAAGCCAAAGTATGCAGTATATGAATCTGGAAGCAATGTTATTTCAAATTTATATGATAGATATAATAGTAATGTATGGTCAGATTGGATAGGAAGTTCTGTTGGACCTGCAATCAAAGAAAGCATAGCTAATTTTGATGATACGGATAATATCAATATTGCATATACAGGCTCAGGTACTTATTTAACAGCTGTATGTAGTATAAGTATCGGGTCAAGCAGTCAATATAATCCTATTTTTTATACTTTTAATGTAGAATGTGTTCCAATTACAAATCCAATTATATTAGATATCGATTTAGATTCTACGCCAAATGAAACAAACCTTAAGAAATTTGCTAAGTCATATGAATTATCAGCTAGTATGGTTTCATTCGATAATGTTATAGATAACATAGGCAAAACTAATCATATGTTAGGACAACCCGAAGTTAGTATTGAATATGATATTACTGAATTACAATCATTACCTGGTATAACAAACAAAGTTCAAATAGATAATAATTATTTTTATATAATGTCTATTACAACTGAATATCATAGAGATTATAAGATAGCTTATATTAATTTGTGCTCAAGTTATTCTAAAATAGCTGATGCTATAGGTATTGAAACACAATATCAATCTACAAGATTACCTATAGATGAAGTAATAGAAAGACCTATTTATATAAAAGGACCTACACTTACTACTAATCCAAATATGGACAAATGTATGGCACAGTTTACCTTTTATAAAAATAACAACGATATTATAACTAAAGCTATTAAGCGTGTTGTAAAAATGAGGAAGAATAACAAAATATATTTTTATTTTGAAGCATATGATAATTATTCATTTGATAAGAGAATAAGAAAAACAGATGGAACAACATTAGATGAAGTTACAAGTACAAATTATGCGTGTGAGGATATTCGATATGGAGATTCTAATAATGAATCATGGTATGTCGATATAAAAATATATGATGGAGTAGATATGAGTAATTATCCTACTACCTCGTATGAGCAAACTATTAATTTTACATCTACTGATATTTCAGATGTTATGCCATCACAAGTTGCTCAAATTCTTATTGCTACTCTTGAAGCTGTACATTACTTTGATCAATTCAATTTAGTATTGAGCACTCAAAAGAAAGTTATATGTAAAGATCCTCGAGAAAAATTAACATTCACAATAATATGTGATTATACTGGATAGGAGGTATAAAATTGAAAATATTTATTGATACCACTACATGGGCTAGAGTTGCTGAAGAGCGCGAAAGCCCTTTTTACATGGGTGAAAACAATGTATCTAAAATAAGAGTTTATTTTAATACTGCACCAACTGATTGGTACCCTACATTAAAATTTGTTAAAAGCAATAATAGAAGAGTAGGTCCAATTACTTATGATGTTAATGGATATGGTAGTGAAACAGTTTATAATTTGGAAGGTTATGAAAGAGCTAATTGGTATTTCTTTGATTTTACTATATCAGCTTGGAAAGGCGTTCTTGATGTATCAGGAGAGCTACAAATAACATTAATCATTAATCATGTTGTGAACAACACTATTAATTCTCAACATCTTGTTAATTTAAAAAATAACGTTGTAAAGACAACAGTATATGGTGATGATGAAAATATTGTTGTTTATGGTGATGATCCCTGAGGAAATATTACTTAATTTCTCAGAGGTAGCAACGATATTACAAAATAATACAACATTAACTTTGGCCAAAGTAGAAGACTTAGAAAGAAACATTAAGTTTTTAGGTTCTTATGATGAAAGAAGCGAAATGTATGATGATGTATTTGATGCGATTTATGATGAAGATGGGTCATTAGCTATAGCTAAATATAATGATAATTTAGTTATGTTTATGCGTAGTGATGATGAAAATGAAGAGTATCTTTTAATGATAGATGCTGCTGAGTATAAAGTCTATATGGTAAATTCCAGTGGAGAAAGAACTGAATTATATCAAAGAATAGATACATTGCATCAAATCACTGCTAATTATGCGGATACTAAAGATGCAGAATTAAAAACTACGCTTGAAGCTGCAGATACTGCAATAATTAATGATTTAAATGCAGAAAAAGCATCAACAGTCCAAAGAATAGCAAATACTATATCATATATTGATCAGCAAATAGCTGCGCTTGTTAATGGTGCACCTGCTGAAATAGATACATTCTTAGAAGTAGCTAATAAAATTAGAAATATGTTATCAACGGATACTACATTAATGGAATTTATGGAAGCTACAGAAACTGATTATGTTACTAATGCAAATACAAATGTATCACTTACATTAGTTAATAATACAATTTATGATTTAACAAATCAGAATATATCTATTATTTCAGCAACTATCCCAAGTAATATTGGTGATGAATTTGCATGCTCTATTCATTGGACCAGTGGAAATGTTGCACCAGTGTTATCATTCACAAATAACTCTAACCTGGAATTATTATATTTATTAAATAATGTAAGAGAAACAACTCTAACTCTTACTAATAATGCCCCTTGTAATTGTTTGATAATAAAACAAGGCAAATACATTGTTGTTAAGGTTGAGGAGTTGAATATGTAATGAAAGAATACAATAGAGCTATTGATTGGATAATATATTCATTTAGATTAAGAAATAGTATGGCGAAATGCCGATTAATAATAAATTATATTATTGCTTGTATGGAAATGAATAGTAAAGCTCACTCTATCAATGTGTATAATGCGAAAGTATTTTTACCTATTGATATTTTTATGAGTGCGTGTGGTGAATTAATACTTGTATTTAAGTTAGTAATTGAAAGTGAACTTGAGGATGCAACATTAGAGAGTATCGCAAACAATACTCAAATTATAGATTTATTATGTAGACTTAGACTGGACGGAATCGAAGCCTCAAGTATTGCCAATAATCTTGAGAGTTTATCTTATAAGTTCTATATGTCAGAACAAGGAATAAAGAAAGAAAGCAAAGCTCATATTCCTAATATAATTCAAAAGAAAGCTTCGCTAACAGCCAATGCATTTGAAACTAGTGCGATTGCATGGAATGATATCATATATGAGCCTAGCATGGAAGAAATAGGGTTTACACCAGTTACATTCATTATCAGCAATTGGGAAAGTATCACAGTTATATCTAGTAACTCTATTTTTTCTGATAATGAAGCAAATATGGAAGCTTTATTAACTTTTATAGAAGAAATAAAAAGTGCTTCAATACTAGATGAATTTGGCTTCGATTGTTCAGCTAGTACTATTAATGTGGTTATCACACATAAAGATAACAAATTAACTGTTGGTGTGACTGATAGATTTGAAGCTCATAATGTTGGTAATGTACATCATAGTTCATCATCAGCAAATATGAATTCTTCAATGAACATAAGAGGTCATATTAATAGAAAAAGAATACTATCTGAAATGTATGGAAAGACATTGGGTAGTATAAAAACAACAGTAGTTAATTCTTGGAATTATATTACAATTTAGGCAAATAGGAGGAAAAAGAATATGCCTTTAATGAATAGTATTAAACAACAAATATTACAACATATGGTAGGATATGGTGCCGGAACACAATCTTCGTTATTATCTTTTAGTAGATATAGTCTAGCATTGTTTACAAATGCATCAGTTGAATCAGTTTCAGATGCATCACAATTTATCGAGCCTTCTAGCGGAAATAACTATGCTAGAGAGCAAATCGGTTTAGCTACATCTTCTTCAGTAGCTGGTGATGATTCATTCGGTGCAGCTCAGGTAGATTCTCAAACAGGTGAAGTTTATATCCAAAATAATAAAGAAATAAAATTTAATAGAGCTTCAGGCGACTGGGGCACAATAAAATATTTCGGTATTTATGGAGATAGTACATTAATTGGCTGGGGCGAATTTGTTGATGGTAATGGAGATCCAACAACAATGACTGTAACATCAGGTCAAGCTGTTCATATCTTAGCTGGTGAATGTAAATTAAAATTCCAGTAGGAAGGAGGTAGTAGATTATGACTACTACAACACCAAATTTAGGATTAAGTATAGAAGATGATAATTCTTTTTATGAGAATTGGGTTTCTTCACAAAATGCTAATTGGGCAGCAGTTGACCAATTATATGGTGATTTACTTGATACATTAGATGAAGTGGACCAAATATATGCTAATGTATTAGATATAGAAGAATCTGGGGAGGAAGAAACGTAATGTCATATTCAAGAGAACAAAGACTCGCATTGTTTCAGTCTCTAAAGGATCATGCATTGGCTGTAGTCGGATGTAGAAATAAACTTTATGAATATTTAGACAATTTGGGTATCGAAGATATTGCATCTTCAGATACCCTTAATTATTTAATTGAAAAGGTTGCAACAATAGAGATAGGTGTAACACCTACGAAGACAGGTACATTTGATACTAACGGAACATATGATGTTTCTGAATATGGTACCATTACGATTTCAGTAGCTACACAAGCGAGTGCATCGTTACCAACATTGAATGCACCATCTATTTCAAGAAGTGGAGATACACTTACTATTACAAATCCATCTACTAATGGAAACTATAATAGAAATGTGAAATTATATGATGTTGATTCATTATTAAGAACAATAGCATTATCTTCACAAGGTGGTAGCACAACGGTTTCTATAAAATCGTTAAATCCAATGCACAATTATAGTGCTAGAGCTAAGTGTTCTAATCCTACTAATTTTAACGATTCAGCATATAGTAACTCTGTTACATTTAGTTGTTTTAGTATTACAAAAACAATAACTCATGGAACTATAAGCAATGCAGAAAACACAATAGCAGATGGTATGAGTTATTCTGCGACTATTACTAAAGCTGGTGGATGGTGGCTTCCTGAACATATTAGTATTACAAGTGATAATGTAGTATTAGAAGAAGGTACTGATTACACTTGGAATATGTACACTGGAGTTATTGGATTAGTTGCGCAGGGAGACCTAGCAATAACAGTAGCATGTGAAGAGACACCTCAGTTAAAAACCCCTGATATAGTAGATTTTAACGATGATACAAGAGTTATTGAAGTAGATTATGTAAGATATGCTATGAGCTATTCGTTTATTATAGATAATGTAACTGTTGCATCTTACGTAATTGATACAACTGTAGATACAGGTGCTACAATACCAACTCAATTAGCAGAGCTTCAGGTATCAGCAACTAATTATGTATTAAGCATAACAGAAACAACTTCATGTTATGGATTAACATATGATTTATACATCGATAGTGTATTCAAGGAAAATATAGAGATTGGAGATAATGTTTAATGTCATTTACAAAAGATTTAAGTAGTTATATTACTACATATGGTACATTTACAATAGGTGTAAAGGCACATGCTGAGGGTTTTAGAGATTCTGCAGTTAAAAGTATAACTTATGTTAATTTGCCAAAATTAACCTATGTAGATACAACAGAAATTATATTTAGTAATGTTCTTGCTGGAGTATCAGCATTCGATTTATATATCGATAATACTTTAGCAGATACATATACACATGATCCTACATCTACAACTGATGTTTCAATTGATATTTCAGTATTTAATTTGGATAGTAATATGCATGAGTTTTATATTGTAGTTACTGCTCCAGACAAAACAAATACAACATCTACATTTACATCTGAAACAATTCAGTCAGCTAAGGTATTTGGAGTTAGCGGATTATATGATTCTTCACCAACACTTACAAGAACAGACCATGCAGTTGGTATGACTTGGGTTAATTCAAGTGGAACTATCACATCTGATTTAGATAATGAGTTTCCTTTCAATGCAATTCAAGAAGTTACGCTTGCTAGTGGCGATGTAATGATTGAAATACCATCAATGTATTTTAGAGTTGGTTGTGATTCATCAAAGAGGTTAACTGATATAGCAGTATCAAGTTTACCAGTGGGAAATGGTAATTGGTACCATACACCGGCATTTCAAATTGGTAAATACTTAACAAATTCAAGTGGCTATTCTAAGACTGGTCAAACACCTGGAACAGCATCTAATTTTAATTCAAATATTACATCAATTAAAAATAAAGGAATGTATTATGAAACAATATATCATTACACAATTCTAGAATTCCTATTCTGGATTTATTTTGCTACAAAGAACTCACAGTCAGTATTAAGTAGAGGTACATTTGGTTCAGTTCAAACTACTGGTGTTACAAATAGTAATTCTGCTAAGAATTGTATTGTATCTAATAGATTCAAGTTCTTGGGTATTGAAGATTTCTTTGGAAATCAATACCATATGCTTGCAGGCTCATACAATAATTATTTCTATGATGTATATAACAATCAAAGTGCCATTATGAATAGTACAGAAAGAAGTACTACAGGAAAAGTTACACTTGGATATACTACTGTTAATAGTGATAATGGTTATAATATAAAGGCATTAGGATGGGATGATTCACATCCATTTATATGTGTACCTATGGAACATACGGGAGCATCATCTTATACAACTTATTTTTGTGATGGTGTATATTCAGGTGCATATAGAAATACAAGTTATGCACCATATTTAGGTTCAAGATATAATGATAATTTATCTGCTGCAGCAAATTCAGGCCTCGGCTATTGGAGTCGCACCTATTGGGCTTACGCTAACGCTTACACCGGCTGTCGTCTTGTAAAATTCCTTTAGAAAGGGATTTTAAGGGAAATCTGTTCCCTTAATAAAATAATTATAGTATAATAAAAATCGAATGATTTTTCGGGCTTTATAATCCCGTTCAGTTGGGTTGTGTTTTGGTTTGGCCTCGGCTATTGGAATAACAACAATTGGGCTAACAATAACGATAACAACGGCTGTCGTAATGTTTTCATTAATTCCTTAAACTCCATTGGGATTATTTGGCCTTGCCCCTCGGCAAAACATTCACGAAAAAGGCAATAGCTAGTAGGTTAAGTCTCGAATGCTATTGAGTGAAAACAAGGAGTAAATTATATTTATGAAGCGTATTGGTAATTTATTTGAAAAAATATGCGAAACAGATAACCTAATAAAGGCTATCGAAAATGCTACAAGAGGGAAAAGAAATAGGAGATTTTATAAAAAGGTTTATGATGAAAGAGAACTTTGGGCTATTAAGCTGCAAAGAGAATTAGTTAATAAAACTATTAAACTTAATGAACCTTATACATTTACTTTAGTTCAAAAGAATGGAAAAGTAAGAGAAATATCAAAGCCTCATCTTTATCCTGATCATATTTTGCATTGGGCGGTTATGCAAATATTAGAGCCAATATTTATGAAACGTTTCTATAAATATAGTTGTGGAAATCAACCTGGTAAAGGTGTCCATTATGCTAAAAAATATGTTGATAAGATTATGAAAACAAATCCAAAATACATATTAAAAATGGACATTCATCATTTCTATCCTTCTATCAATCATGATTGCTTAAAAGCATTATTAAGTGAAAAATTTAAGGATAAGGAATTATTATGGGTGCTTGGATTAATAATTGATTATGGTGGAGATGGGCTGCCAATTGGTTTTTATTCAAGCCAGCTATTAGCAAATTTCTATTTAGATAATTTAGATCGTTTTATTAAAAGCAATTTAAGAATTAAGTATTATGTGAGATATGTTGATGATATGGTTATCTTCCTTAATAATAAACGTAAATTACATAAAATTAGAGAAGCCATCGTGTTATACCTTAAGTCCCTAAAACTCGATTTAAAACCTAATTACACAGTATTTAGAACTAATTCTAGACCTCTTGATTTTTTAGGCTTTAAATGGATAAATAATTATGTTTTATTGAGAAAAACAATTTATCGTAGTATGATAAAATCACTTAACATCATACGAAAAAAAGGGTATTGCACCATTAGAAGAGCAAGAGGTATAACTTCATTTCTTGGTTGGTGTAAACATACTTGGTGTAAAAAAACATATCTTGAAAAGATTAAACCAATAATATCAAAAAGAAAAGTTGCTAATATCATCTCAAATTATGATATGAAAAGGAGTATGATTAGATGTTAGTACCACTTAAAAATGGTGTATATCGAAATGGTAGAAACCGAAGAGTAGAAGAGTTTAAAAAGACTTTAAATCTTGATGGAGATGTATACATAGTAAATCATACAATGCATTCACTAAAGAGCCATAGAGCTCTTTTTTTTGACTCTGAAGCCAATAATATTGTAGAAGCTTATAACGAATACATTTCTAAATATAAGGGAAAGGAAAATGAATATGTATGATGAAAGATAAAGAAGGTTATGTAGTTGTATGTGTTAATTCGGTAAACCAATCAAAAGTTTACGTTAAGTTAAAGGATATTAAGATGGATCCAAATAAGGCTAATTCAAAAACCTTAGAGGATGAACTTAATGAGAAGGATAAGAAAATAGCTACTTTAGAGAAAATTGAAAAAGAGCATGAAAAGAAAATTGAAATGGCACTCGAGACTATTTCAATTTTAATAGAGCAAGCCAAATTAAATTTAACACAGCAACAATTATTAGTTTTAAAGAACAAAATAGGAGGAATAGAAAATGTCTAGAAGAATTAATAAGATTTTGGTTTTTGTCACTATATTTAGTATAGTGGCATTTTTAGTTATTGCAGGTTTTAATCCTGTATTTGCAGAAGAGGCAGAATCAACAACAAATGATGCTCAAAAAACTATCGCTAGTGGTATAGAATGGATTAAGTCATTATCAGTTGATGAAATCAAAGGTTGGATAGGTGCAGCAATAGCGTTTTTGGCTACAGGCGTTGGCTCAATTATTTTATTGGTAATTAAAATAGCATATGATTCAGTTAAAAAGGCTAAAATGCAGGCTGAACTAAAAGAAGAACAAACTGCAGCTGATAAGAAAATAATTGATTTATGCAATAAATTCACTGAATCAGAACAAGCTACTCAGGATAAAGTTATTGAGATGATGCATGAATTTGCTGACCAATATAACATTAAGCTTTCTAAAGAAGTAAATGAAGCAGTAGAGGCTCAGAAAAACGTTCTTGATAAATATGCAGCAAAGATTAAAGAAGCAGAAAGCAAAGAATAGGAGGTTATCCTATGTTAATTTTTAAAAATATAAATACTTGGAGCAAACATAAAGTAAGGTTAATAGCCTTACTTTTTTGGTTGTTATATTTCTTGTTTGCAACAATTGGTCCAATAATTGTTATAGGAATAAATTATAAAATATTCTCAAATGCAAATCATTTAAGATTAACAGGTTGGGGATGGGTTGTTATTGTAATATTCACAAGTGCAGGTTTAAAGGCATTGTTTAGACTTGTAAAAAAATTGCCAGAATATACTAGAGGAGAACAATTTACTAAATTCCTACTAGAATGCATTGGAGGATTAATTATACCAGCTTTAATTCTAGTTGGAATACATTTAGTAAGAATTAATATGGAGACAGCTTTAAACACTTTAAAATGGTCTGTTATTTCATATATGGTTGCAATAGTAATTGATAACTTCTTTGTTAAGCCATTTGAAGTTCAATTAGACTTAATTAAGGAACACGAAAGAAAAAATGCAGTAGAAGCAACTAATGTATAGGATGTGATTTTATGAATGAATCAGTAAGAAAAAGAAAAGTAGCATTATATACATTTTTAGAAATTATAGCTACATTTACACTAACTATGGTTGGTGCAATGTGGGATTGGGTAAATATGGAATTTACATTTCAAAAAATTACTACTCAAGCATATTGGGATAATGTTGTTATTCAAACTATTATGTATACTTGCGCATTGGTATTAGGAACTTTAATGACATTGGAAAAGATGGAATTGAAAAATTCAGAATATCACGATTTATATAGTGATTATCAAGAAAATCATTTTTCTAAAAAAGATAAAGGATTTGAGCCATTTGTCAATGATGTTTTAAATCCAAAAATCAAAAAAGAATTTTTACATAAAAAATATGAAAAGAAATTATATAAATTAGATCGTGTTGCTAAAGATAGATGGAAGATAGATTTTAGAGAAGCCTCTAAAATGGATGAGCCATTAACATATTCATTTTGTTCTAAATTCTCTAAAAAGTATTTTATTAGAAGATGTGAACTAGAATTAATTAATAGTAGTGAATATATTGATGAGAATTACGAAGTTTTATCTGTAAGATATCCAAGAGTTAATGCCCATGCATTTACTAAATATCTAGATATAAAACTGACTGATAAAACAAAATACAAAGTTGAAAATAAAGTTGCAAAAGGTATAACAGGCAAGATTGCTAGTAAATTATTTTACTCAGTTTTAGGTGCAACAATAATAGGATTATTAATAATTAATCCCGATAGAAATCAGTTGTTGCAACAAGCAAATGGATGGATTGCTTTATTAATACAATATATAATTAGAGTAGGAATGATTGGTATTAATTTAACAATGGGTATATATTCTGGTAGAAGTTTGTTTATAGATAACTATATATTACCTATTAATAATAGAATCAGAATTCTAGAAGAATATGATGTATATAAAAGAGATCATCCAGCTTTAACTGAAATAGAAAAAGAGCATCAAAAGGCAAAAAATGAAGCCAAGAAAGAGTTTGATAAAGAAGTAGATAAACAAGTTAATATTAGATTAGCTGAAGAAATTAGTAAGCTTAAAAAAGATTTAGACAGGGTGCAGTAATGCACCCTTTTTTTGTTGCTATGAGGTAGTGTTTATGATAAAATTAAAAAGCCGCTTTAAGCGGAACATTTGAATAAGGAGTGATTAGCGTGTTCTATTACACAAAGGAGTTCTCCAGCGTGTAAGGAAAGGATGGTATTCCAAATGGAATATCTGGTGTTACTAGGTTTCATCCTAGTAATGGTTTATTTACTTAAAAACTCTAAGTAGATAAAGTCCCGTACTACATGCTAAGAACTTCTAAAGAATGAGAAAAGGGATGACTGCAATCATCCCTTTTCGTTTATCCCTAAACTACACGCTAATGTCTTTCGACACTATTATTATAACATATTAAATTGCATTGTCAATTTTGCGAATTTTAAAAGTAAGAATAAAGTAAGAAAAAATAAAAGAATTTGAAAGAAAATGAAACGTTTTGTCAAAATTAGGAAAAAATACAGTTGAGATACATAATAAAATATAAAGTTTTGAAAGAAAATGAAATTATTTAAAAATATATAAAAAGAATGGGTTTTAGTCCCTCTTGCTCCGCCATTTGACTGATATCCAAACCTTTTATAATTAAGAGGTTTGGTTTTTTCATTATTAGAGGAGATTGTATTACAGATGATGATTATCTCACCACCATCTGCAACAATCACGTTTTTAAGGAATACAT